>Ga0247735_1000118_pt1 | contig 37811 bp, 34 predicted proteins | sample UWRJL178409R2_FD_180934 | JGI IMG/M metagenome (GOLD analysis project Ga0247735, IMG submission 180934) | Plant litter microbial communities from Arlington Agricultural Research Station in Wisconsin, United States - UWRJ-L178-409R-2 | ecosystem: Environmental > Terrestrial > Plant litter >... | reverse complement strand
CGTGCCGGATCCGGTGGACGCCGTCGAGGGTGCCGCGCCGGTGAAGCCGAAGCGCAAGCCCGCCGCGAAGAAGGTTGCCGTCGTCAAGCCGCGCACCGCGTCCATCTTCAAGTCGATGGACCTCGCCACCGTTGACCTCGACACCGCCCTCAAACTGCTCGCCCTTCCGCGTGTGGTGGGAGCGGACCCCGAGTCCGGCGACGAGATCCTCGCCCAGAACGGCAAGTTCGGCCCGTACCTGAAGAAGGGCACGGACACCCGTTCGCTCGAGAGCGAAGACCAGATCTTCGAGATCGAGCTCGCCGGTGCCCTCGAGCTCTACGCGCAGCCCAAATACGGTGCGCGAAAAGCATCCAGTGCCCTGAAGGAATTTGAAGCCGACCCCGAAAGCGGAAAGCCGATCAAGATCAAGGACGGCCGTTTCGGCGCCTACGTCACCGACGGCGTCACCAACGCGACCATCCCGCGCGGCGAGGAAATCGAGGACATCGACTTCGATCGCGCCGTGCAGCTTCTGGCAGACAAGCGTGCAAAGGGACCGGCAAAGCCGCGGGCGAAGGCCCCGGCCAAGCGTGCCCCGGCCAAGCGCGCTCCCGCCAAGAAAAAGGCGTGATGCCGGCAGAAGTGCCGGACGAGCAGGTTCCCCGCGGCCTGTTCATCACCCTCGAGGGAGGGGATGGGTCAGGCAAATCGACCCAGTCCGCCCTGTTGGCGAGCTGGCTTGAAAAGCAGGGACGCACGATCGTCACCTCCCGCGAACCGGGAGGCACCGACCTCGGGCTCGAACTGCGCGAGATTATTTTGCACCGCCGGGGCTACATCGCCCCGCGGGCCGAAGCGCTGCTCTACGCCGCCGACCGGGCACACAATATCGCCACCAAAGTGCGCCCGGCACTGGCGCGCGGCGAAATCGTGCTTCAGGACCGCTACCTCGACTCCTCCGTCGCCTACCAGGGCGCCGGGCGGGTGCTGGATGCCACCGAGGTGCGCGAGCTGTCGTTGTGGGCCGCCGAAGGGCTGCTTCCCGACCTGACCATTTTGCTTGACCTCGACGAGACAGCCGCGCGCGGCCGCCTCGACACCGCGCGTACCCAGTACGACCGGCTCGAGGCGGAGAAGCAGGACTTCCACGCCCGCGTGCGGGACGGCTATATCGAACTTGCCAAGGCAGAGCCGGAGCGCTTCCTGGTTCTCCAGGCGACGAGAAGCATCGAAGACCTTTCTGCGGAGATCCGCGCGAAGGTCGCCACCCTCCTGTGACCACCCCAGCGCTGGCTACCCCTTCAGCACTGTCAGCGGCGTAACTTAGGCTGGTCACTATGGGCGTATGGGATGAACTGACCGGGCAGGCAGATGCCATCGAGGTCTTCAGCGCCGCCGCGGGCTCCGGAAACGCCGACTCGTCGATGACCCACTCCTGGCTCATCACAGGGCCTCCCGGCTCCGGGCGCTCCAACATCGCCTACGCGTTCGCAGCAGCCCTGCTCAGCAACGGCGTTGACGACGAGGCGACCCAACGTCAGGTGGCAGCCCGCACCCACCCCGACCTTGGGGTGCTCGCCACCGAACGTGTCATTATCACCATGGAGGAAGTGCGCAAACTCGTCTCCACCTCCCAGTTCTCGCCCTCGGTCGGGCGCTACCGCGTGATGGTGATCGAGGATGCCGACCGGATGGTTGAACGCACCTCCAACGTGCTGCTCAAAGCACTCGAAGAACCACCGCCCCGCACCGTCTGGATCCTCTGCGCCCCCAGCGAAGCCGACCTGATCCCCACCATCCGCTCGCGCGTGCGCAGCGTGCGCCTGCGGGTTCCGGCCGTGTCCGAAGTCGCCGACCTGATTTCCCGCCGTGACGGCGTCGACCTCGAGACCGCCACCCGGGCCGCGCGGGAATCCCAGAGCCACATCGGTATGGCGCACCGGCTCGCCACCAACACCGAAGCCCGCTCCCGGCGCGCGCAGACCCTGCAGATCGCCCTGTCGATCCGCTCCGTCTCCGACGCGGTGCGGGCCGCGGCCAAACTGCTCGAACTGGCGGGAGACGACGCCAAGGCCTACACCGCCGAGCGTGACGCTGAAGAGCGCACCAGCGCCATGCGCTCCCTCGGCGTCGAGCCGGGCGGCACCATCCCTCCACAGTTGCGGGCGCAGCTTCGAAACCTCGAAGAAGACCAGAAGCGCCGCGCCACCCGGTCGCTGCGTGACGGCATCGACCGCATCATGGTCGACCTGCTGTCGCTCTACCGCGACATCCTGCTGATGCAGCTCGGTGCGAACACCGAACTCGTCAACGTGAGCATCCATTCTGAACTGGTGAGTGCTTCAAGGCGCTCGACCGCCGCGGCGACGCTGGGTACGATGGATGCCATCTCGACCGCCCGCCGACGTATCGAAAGCAACGTCAGCCCGGCCCTCGCCCTCGAAGCAATGCTGATCTCCGCCGCTGGCCTCAAGCCCGCCGCCCACCACTCCCACTGATCTGCGAATGACGACCGCACCACCCACAACGTAACGCGAGTGAAATCATGAATCTGAGCATTCGAAGCCGCACCACTTCCCCTCCGGCACTCTCCTCGCGCCGCCGACGAGGCAGCGCCGCAATCGGTGCGGGACTTGCGCTCGTCCTTGCGCTGAGTGGATGCTCCGCGTGGTTCGAAGCCCCGGTTCTTGCCTCGACCCCCACCGGGGAAGCTGTCGAACCCGACCTCGAACCGTTCTACGCCCAGGTGCTCGAATGGTCGGAGTGCGGAACCGACCTGCAGTGTGCCACCGCGACCGCCCCGCTCGACTGGGACGACCTCGGAGGTGACACCATCAAACTCGCCCTCGTTCGCCAGCAGGCCACCTCCGGCACCGCGCTCGGCTCGCTGCTTGTGAACCCAGGCGGCCCAGGCGGATCGGGCTACAACTTCATCCACGACAGCATCGACTACGCCACAAGCGAGCGGCTGCAGTCCAGCTTCGACATCGTCGGCTTCGATCCTCGGGGGGTCAACCGCTCCACCCCGATCAGCTGCTACGACGACCCGGCGACCCTCGACTCCTACATCTTCGACATCACCCCGGGCGTCCGCGGCTCCGCGGAGTGGCTGGCCGCCTCCGCTGCCACCGCCGCGCAATTCGGCCAGGACTGCCTGACCCACACCGGGCCGCTCCTCGGCACCGTCGACACCAAGAGTGCCGCCCGTGACCTTGACATGCTGCGCGCGGCCCTCGGCGACGCGAAACTGAACTACCTCGGCTACTCCTACGGCACCGAGCTCGGCGGAACCTACGCCGACCTGTTCCCCGAGAAGACGGGGCGTCTCGTCTTCGACGGCGCCGTCGACCCGCTCGCCTCCAACTACGACGTCAGCTCCACCCAGGCGAAAGGCTTCGAAAGCGCACTTCGCTCCTTCTTCGCCGCCTGTTCCACTACCGCGGGCTGCACCTTCACGGGCACGGTTGACGACAACATGAAGACCGTGCGTACCCTGCTCGACACCCTCGACGCCAGCCCGCTGAAAAATGCCGACGGTCGCGAACTCGGGGCAAGTTCCATGTTCACCGCCATCATCTTCCCGCTCTACAACCCCGGCAACTGGCCGGCCCTGGCGAACGTATTCTCCACCGTGATGACCGGTGACCCGAGCTTCGCCTTCACCGTCGCCGACGCCTACTACTCCCGTTCCGCCGACGGCACCTACGCGGACAACTCCACCGAAGCGTTCACCGTTATCACCTGCCTCGACTACCCAACCGACAGCACCCTGGAAACCATGCAGCAGCAGGCGGCGGCACTGGACGCCGAAGCTCCGGTCATCGGCCACCTAATGTCCTGGGGCGGGGTCGGATGCTCCGACTGGCCCTTCCCCCCGGTGAGTGTTCCCAAGGCCGTCACCGCGGAGGGTTCCGCGGACATCCTGGTCATCGGCACCACCAATGACCCGGCCACCCCGTATGTCTGGGCGCAGAACGTGGCATCGCAGCTGGCGAACGGGCACCTCGTCACGTATACCGGCGAGGGGCACACGGCGTATAACAAGTCGAATGACTGCATCCTCAACACCGTCGACGATTACTTCATCAACGGGACGGTACCCGAGGCTGACCCGCAGTGCTGATGCCCCTTCCGCCCTGCAATATTGCGTAACAGCCCGGCTTTACGCAAGATTGCAGGGCGTGCAATGATTGACGGATGACTGAGACTCCCCGCCCCGGCCTCCGCGAACGCAAGCGGGTCGCGACCCGTCGCGCCATCCACCTCGCGGTACTGCGCCTGGTGACCGAACGTGGTCTCGAGAACGTGACCATCGACGAGATCTCGGCCGCCGCGGATGTCTCCCCGCGCACGTTCTTCAACTACTTCGCCTCGAAGGAAGCCGCAATCCTCGGGGAAGGTCCCGAGCTTCGCGATGTCGCTTCCTCGGAGCAGTTCCTGGCCTCCGGCGCCGACAGCAACGTCCTCACTGACCTGGGGGAGCTGTTCGCCGCCGCAGCCGAGGACGCTGCCGTGGACACCGAAGCCCTCAAGCTACGCCAGGACCTGCACAAGCAGTACCCGCAGCTGTCCGCGATGATGATGGTCGGAAAGCGCCAGTTCGAGGCCCAGGTTGTCGAGCTGGTGGTACAGCGCCTGGTCACCGACGACCCGACCCTGGATCCCGAAAGCGACAGCACGATTTCCCGCGCCAGGCTTCTCACCTTTGTCGGGGTGGCCGCCATGCGGCACGCGTGGATCGGCTGGGCGGAATCCGGATCGACGTCGCCATTGTCCGACCGGATCCGACTGTCATTCGCGGAGTTAGATTCACTCGGTTTGTCACGCCGGCCCGATTTAGTTGTGTAAGCTTTCTAGCTGTGCCTTGGGAAACCAGGTCACGCCGCCTTAGCTCAGTCGGTAGAGCATCTCACTCGTAATGAGAAGGTCGTCAGTTCGATTCTGACAGGCGGCTCCATCGATGCCAGGTAAACCCTCGCCAGGCTTCCAAGTGCCGTCGGGCTTGCGCTGTGATTGCACCTGATAGTGCACCTCACCGGCACCCTATGGAGGGGCCCTCGGTGGTAGCCCGCCCGCGTGTGCGACAACGAGTGTGCCGCCGTCGCCGCGTTCGCGCCGGTGAAATGGTTTAGCGGATCGCGGCTCCTAACGCGATATCGAATCCTGCGCCGTTGCGCGCGACGCCAACCAGCAGGATGCTGGCCCATTCGAGGACGTAGGCCATTCCGAGCCCTCCAGCGTCGAGGGCCCGCATGTCCATGCTTTCCAGAAATTCCGCAACCCGGGCCTTCGCCTCGACGCTATCGCCGGCAAAAAATGCATCGAGCGGTGTGTTTTCAGAAAGGACCCCGCCGAGGATCGTGTTGAATGCTTTCACGACGTGCGCGCCTCTGGGCGCGACGGCGGCAATTTGTTCCGCCACCGAGTTGCCCTCGCTGGTGACCAGTCCGCTTGCGTCGGTGTTGAACGGGTTGGTGATATCAATAAGGATCTTGCCAGCCAGCGCATCACCATAGTGGGTGACTGCATCGACCGCGCCGGCGTGCAGGACGGCCACGATGACGATGTCGCCCGCCGGCGTCGCGCCGAAAGTGCCAACGGTGGTTCCGTTGCCTATCTTCTCGGCAAGCGCCGTGGCCTGAGCGGTATTGCGACTCATAAGCTCGATGGTGTGCCCGTGCTTTGCCGCCCGGGTGCCGATGGCGGTGGCCATATTGCCCGAGCCGATAATGCTGATGGTGGTCATGTTGTGTGGTCCCTTGGTCTGTATGGATTTGTTAGTGGTGGGGGATGTTGGTGCGCTGGGCGGGGAGGCGGTTCAGATCACCGTGGCGCCGCCGTCGATAACCAACTCGTGGCCGTTGACGTAGCTGGAATCATCCGAGGCGAGGAACAACGCGGCGGTCGCAATCTCCTCTGGGCGACCCATCTCCCGTCGCGGGATGACGGATTCGAACTGTGCCTTCAGATCGGCTCCCAACGCTTCCAGCATCATCGGAGTAGCGACCGAGCCGGGGGTCAGCACGTTCACCCGGATTTTCCTGTCCCTCAGTTCGGAGACCCATACCCGTGCGTAGGCGGGCAGCACGGCCTTGCTTGCGGCATACACGCTCCAGTCCGGATAGCCCCGCAGCGAGGCGTTCGACCCGGTCATCACGATCGAGCCCCCATCGTTGAACAGGGGCAGCGCCTTCTGGACGGTGAAGAACGTGCCACGCGCATTCAGCGCGAAGGCCGCGTCGAAGTGCTCTTCGGTAACCTCGCCGAGCTTGCCTTGCTCCCCGCCACCGGCACTCGCCCACAACACGTCGATAGAGCCCTTTTCCTGCCGAACGGTCTCGAACAAACGGTCGAGGTCATCGACGTTGGCCGAGTCGCCCTGGACGCCCGTCACGTTCCGGCCGATCAGCCTGACGGCGTCATCCACCGCGTCCTTTCGCCGGCCGGAAATGAAGACGTACGCGCCTTCATCCACAAATAACTTCGCGCCGGCCAAGGCCATTCCGCTTGTCGCGCCGGTGACTACCGCCACCTTGCCATCGAGCTTTCCCATGGGAACTCCATTCCAGTGCCGCCGATGTTATGTACACCGATCTGCGTACTTAACGTAACGGGCAGGCGCTCGGAATGTCAACTAAGCACACCGATCGGTACCAACGGGGTACGCTGGGGCACATGACGGAGTTGGAGAAGGGGCCGCGAGGACTGCGCAGCGGCAGGGGGGCCCGCGAACGCATCCTCAGCGCGTCACAGCAACTGTTCGCCGACCAGGGCATCAACTGCACCGGCGTTGACCAGCTCTGTGCTTCCGCCGGAGTGTCGAAGCGGACGCTGTACCAGCATTTCGCGGGTAAAGACGAGGTCATCGCGGAGTACCTGCGTCGATTCGATCCCGAGATCCTGCCCGAGGTCTTCAACAGTGTTGACCTCACACCCCGAGAGCAGCTCCTGGCGATCTTCGACATCCACTCGCCCCTGTGTCCGTTCATTGGAGCAGCCGTCGAAATCCAAGACCCTGAACATGCCGCCCGGCTTTATGCTCGCGACTACAAAAAGGGGTTTGCTGCGCGGCTCACCGAATCCGCCCGTGACGCCGGCGCCATCGACCCCGAACAGCTCGGCGAGCAACTGGCCTTGCTTTTGGATGGTGCGTCGGCCCGCAGCCGGGTTCTCAACACCGATACTTTTGCGACTGCCGCCGCGATCGCAGCGGTCCTCGTCGACAGAGCCATCCCGATTGGAGCGGACGCCGGCACTGTCGGGTAGTTCCCAATGCCGTGATGCGCCAGTCGGTTTGTTTTTGGCCGACGGCGTGAGCACAACCGTTTAGGGAACGAGCACAGGGCTCCCGGCCCAGGATGTGGCTTCCCAGCCGTTCACCGGGTCGCCGACCAGCTCAACGATGTCGGTGTTGCCGAGGTGATGGGACGCCGAGTATTCCGGCGTGACGTTGCGGGCACGGCCGGCGACCCAGACTCCGATACATCCACTGTGGGTGATTACGGCCGCGGTTCCGTTGTCGCCGACCTTCCGCGTAATCTCCTCGACTGCCGCGTCGAACCGTGCCAGGAAATGGTTGCCATCGAAGGCACCGGGATGCGCGGCGGTGAGGTCGCCCTGTCCCCAGATGCCCATCGGAGTCAGGTAGCCGATCATCTGCTCGCGGGTGGCACCGCCCTCGAACTCGCCGGCCTCGATCTCGTGGAGACCTTCGATAACCACCACCGGTTGGTCGAGGACGCGGGCCAGTGGCGCGGCGGATTGCTGGGCGCGGACCAGGGTGGAGGAGAAGACTCCCGTGATTGCAGCATCCCCCAGTCGGGTCGCCAGCTCTTCCGCCTGTTTGTGGCCGAGTTCCGTCAATTCTTCTCCCGGGGCCCAACTCGAGACGAGGCCATCAATGTTCGCCTGGGTCTGGCCGTGGCGGATGAGGAGAAGTTTCATACGGTGCGCTTCCTGACTGTCAGCGGCGGACGGTTCGGACCGGGTTCCAGACTATTGCTCGGAAGACCTGCCGCGATGGCGGAGCCGCGTGGTCATTTGCGGCGGCCCTCGCGCAGGAGCAGCCAAACGAAGTAGACCCCACCGATGCTGACGGTCATCACCCCGACGGGAAGCTGGGTCGGAGCGAAAGCGCGTTGCGCCACAAGATCGGAGGCGAGCAGCAGAAAGCCGCCGGTGAGCGCGGACGGGAGCAGAGCGACGCTGGCGGAGCCGGTCAGGCGGCGGGCGACCTGCGGGGCGACCAGCGCGATAAAGGCAATCGGGCCCGCGGCGGCGGTGGCGATGGCAACAAGCACGATTCCCCAGAGCAGGGCGCTGAGGCGGATCCGTTCGGCGCCGACCCCGAGGGCCTGGGCGGTGTCGTCACCGAGTTCCAGTTGGCGGAGTGCCGGTGCGTGCGCGAGGAGGATGGGGCAGGCGACCAGCAGCAGCGCGAGAACGGGCCACAGTTGTTCGTAGCCGAGGCCGCTCAGCGAGCCGCTGCCCCACACCGCGGCCTGCATCGCATCGTCGAGGTTGGCGCGGGTGACCAGCCAGCTGTTGATCGACGCGAGGGTTGCCGAGACACCGATACCAACGATGATGAGGCGGAAACCCTGGATGCCGCGGTGATAGGCGAGGGCGTAGACAAGGACTGCGGTGAGCAGACCCCCAACAACCGCCCCGATGGCCGTCTGCAGGTAGCCGCCGCCGAAAACCAGGATGACCACAAGCCCGCCGGTGTAGGCACCGGTGGAGAATCCGATGATGTCCGGGCTGCCGAGCGGGTTGCGGGTGAGGGACTGGAACACGGCGCCACTCATTCCCAGAGCCACCCCCAACACAACCCCGAGGAGGGCGCGTGGGAGGCGCCACTCGCCCACCACCAGCTGGGACCGTGGTGTTCCGCCGCTGACCAGTGTCGCGAGGACGTCTTTCAGCGGGATGGCATAGTCCCCGACGCTCAGTGCGAGAAGGAAAACGGCGAGCGTTGCGACGACGATAATGGCGCAGACCACCACAACCCGCACGTCCACCCGCAGCGACACCGCGGGCAGCGCGAGTCGTTGCGGCCAGCGGATCACCAGGGCGGAGCGCGTCACCCGGTCGACGCGCGTCACAGGCCGGTGATCTTCCGGCGTCGGGCGAGCAGCACCAGCACGGGTGCGCCGATAAACGCGGTGACAATCCCCACCTGCATCTCCTGCGGGGGAACAACGACCCGGCCGAGGACGTCGGCAGCGAGCAGCAGGATCGGGGCGCAGACGGCGGTGTAGGCAAGGATCCACCTCTGGTCGGGACCCACAAACCAGCGCACCACGTGTGGCACCATCAGGCCCACAAAACCGATCGGCCCGGCCGCCGCGGTGGCCGCTCCAGCCAGCAGGGTGACGGCGATGATGACAATGATCCGGGTGCGCAGCACCCGGGCGCCGAGGGCGCTGGCGAGGTCTTCGCCGAGGGCGATGGCGTTCAGCGGCGCGGCCACCGTGGCCGCCAGGACCAGGCCAAGAACAACAAAGGGAAGCACGGCATACAGGACATGCTCGTCGCGGGAGGTCAGGGTGCCTGCACCCCAGAAGCGCATCCCCTCGAACACGGTGGGGTTGAGCAGCGAGATCATGCTGGACACCCCGCTGAGCAGCGCGCCGAGCGCGACACCAACGAGGGTCAGGCGCACGGGGGTGGCGCCGGACGGGCCGGCTGCGCCGATAACAAACACCAGCAGGGTCGCCGCGGCGGCACCGAGGAAGGCGAACCAGACATAGCCCTGGATGTCGCTGACACCGAACCAGCCGATACCGATGGTGACGAGGAACCCGGCGCCCGCGTTGACGCCGAGGATTCCCGGGTCGGCGAGCGGGTTGCGGGTGAGGGCCTGGATGAGGGCGCCGGCGACCCCGAGCGCCGCGCCGACAAAAGCGCCAACAAAGGCGCGGGGGAGGCGAAGGCCCACCACGATTTCCTGCACCTCGCCGCCACCACGGCCGCGAAGAGCATCCACCAGGGCATTCACCACCTCGGCGGGCGGGATATACCGCGCACCGACGGCGAGGCTGCCGATGAGGGCCGCGACCAGGAGGAAAAACGCGAAAATGAGCGCGACCGTCCGCGTTCCTGTGCTCCGCATCACGTGGGCGGGCACAGGAACGTCTCGAACGGGCGCGCTCATCGGCGCGGGGGGAACGTGGTTCAGCTTGCTGACGCGGGGATCAGCACGGTGGTCTCGACGGTCTCGAGCCACTGGAGTGCTGTGCCGTAGTCGGTCACACTCGACCAGACGCCGTAGACGTTGTCGGACACGGCGGCGGGCAGGGCCGAGAACAGCGGGGTTGTTACGGTTCCGGCCAGGGAGTCGGAGAGTGCGCCGGCCGGGTCTGCGCCGGTGACGATGATCTCGGCGCCGCTGAGCACGGTGGTGGTGAGCTCGGGGGAGATGTACATCCAGCCCTTATCGCCCGCTTCCTGCTCGGGGATGCCGGGAGCCAAGGTGGCACCGAGGTCGTCGAAGAACAGGGCGCCGACGGAACCGCCGGGGTACAACACGGAGAAGCCGCCCTCGACGTCACCGTCTCCAATGGCCGCCCAGGGGCGGGCGAGCACGTCGGTGTAGGTGTCCTGCAGGCGGCTGAGCTCGGCGTCGTAGCTGTCGCGGGTGCTCTCGAATTCGCCACTCGCACCCACGGCATTGGCGATGCTGCCGCCGATGTTGCGCCAGTCGCCGCGGTAGTCGCCCTCAAAGATGACGGTCGGGGCGATCTTCGACAGCTTCTCGAAGGTTGCCTCGTCGATCTCGAGCACGTCGCCAACAATCAGGTCGGGTTCGGCGGCGAGAACCGCCTCGACGTTGAGGTCGAAGAAGGCGCCGACGGTGTCGGTCTCGGCGATGAGCTCCTGCTGCTCGGCGGTGAACGACTCGGCGTAGGCGGAGTAGTCCTGCATCGCGACGGGGGTCACGCCAACGGCGGCGAGCTGCCAGGGAGTGTCGTAGGAGACCGCGACAACACGCTGCGCTTCCGCGGGCACCTCGACCTCGCCGTAGGCGGTGTCGATCGAGCGGGTGTCAGTGCTGGTGGTGTCGCCTGCCGTGGCGGCGGTGCCTGCCTCGGTATCGGTCGCGCAGGCGGTCAGGCCCACAAGCAGGAAGGTGGCGACGAGGGGCGCGACAAGGCGGGGTCGCAGGGGAGTGTGACGGATCATGGGAGGGACTTTCTCACGGCTTTAGGTTAGGTAAGGCATACCTACCTAAAGCATCGTAGTCGTGTCCCTATCGAGGTAGGTGGACATTCCGTACTGTTTTCTGGACAACCTTGGTGTGGGGCAGGGGAGGGCGGTCAGTCCTTGTCCTGCTCGATGTGGCCGGCGGCGCCCGCCGTCCAGTAACCCACCGCGCGATGCTGTTCGCGGGAGAGTCCGCGCACCTCACGGACGTGTTTGCGGATGCGCCGGGCCGCGGCGGCCTCGCAGGCGATCCAGGCGTAGCCGTCGCCGGCCGGCAGCTCGAGGGCCTCGACCGCGGCGGGGAGTTCGCTTGCCAGGCCGCCGGGGCTCACGATCCAGGTCCAGGAGACATCGGCGCGCGAGGGGATGACCTGGCGGTCGGCGTCGCTGGGCACCTCGACCACGGCATGCGCCCGGGTGCCGACGGGAAGTTCCTCGATAATCCGGCCGAGTCCGGGGAGGCCGGTCGCGTCGGCCACCAGCAGCTGCCAGTCGGTGGTGGCCGGCGGCGCGTAGTAGGCGCGCGAGCGCCCGCCCTGGAACACACCGAGCACGTGGCCGGCAGTTGCGGCCTCCGCCCAGCCCGAGGCGAGCCCGCCCTGGTGGACCACAAAGTCGATGTCGATCTGGCTGCCGCCGTGATGAACCGCCCGAACGGTGTAGTGACGCCACGGAGGTTCAGCATCCCGTCGCACCTCGCCGTATTCGCGATCGTTGAAAAACGCCACATCCGCCTCGGTCTCGCCCGGCGTGGGGAAAGCAAGGTCGATACGTTCGTCGCCGTAGCCATCGTTGTACCAGTTCCAGTCGCCGATGGCTTTCAGCCGCACACGGATCATCGACGGTGTCACCCGTTCGGTGTGGACTACCTCGGCGGGTTCGCAAAAAGCCATTGGTCATTTCTCCTGGTCGGGGTGTTCGGTGTCGAGGTCGAATCCGGGTCCACCGAAGGACCGGAAATACGCCGCGGGGGTGTGGCCGGTGGCCTGGCGGAAGAGCTGGATGAAGGTGCTGGCATTCGCGTAGCCGAGGTCGCTGGCGACAGACCTGATCGAGCGCCCGGCGGCGATATCGATGAGGGCGCGGCGCATACGCACGGTGATACGCCACTGCGTGAGGCTCGATCCGGTTTCCCGCTCGAAGCCGCGGTTGATGGTGCGACCGCTGACCCCGTGCCGGCGACCCCAGTCTGCGCTGGTTCCACTGTCTGCCGGGTTCCGCAGGATCTCGTCTGCGATCAGGCGAAGGGCCGGTGACGTTGGCATCTGCACGTCGAGGGATGCCGAGTGCACGGGGGCAAGCAGGTCGACGATGAGCCGCTGCATCCTCAACCGCACCTCGTCCTCGAGCTGCGCCTCCTTGTTGGCGAGGAACAGCTCCCGCAGCAGGGTGGTGATCCCGACTCCCGTCGGGCCGTCCCAGGGCACGGAGACGCGGCTCGCGGAGAAATACGTGACGTGGAACACCGTTCCCGGTTCCGCCGTCACATGGTGGGTCATTCCGGCGGGAATCCAGATGCCGAGCCCCAGTGGGGTGATCCAGAGGCGCCCGCCGGTCTCGACCGTCAGGACGCCGCTGTCGGAGAAAATGAGCTCGTGCTCGGAGTGCACCCCGTCTTCCCAACTCTCGTGGGAGGTACTGGTGATGGCCTGCGTGGTGAGCAGCCACGGGCCATCGGCCATCGTGACCCGCACCTCATCCGGCTGTTGGCCGCTGTGGTTGTCGAGCGCAGAGGTCGCCGAGAGTGTCTCGCGCACCTGTCTCCTTTGCCGTATTGGAAAAGAGCATACTGCGATCGGGACTCACGATGTCAACTGCGCTGGGCGGACGGGGCAGCGGGCGATGTCTTTTTGCGCGGCTACCGGCGGCGGCGGCGATGCGCGAGGGGGCGTCCGGGGGAGTCGTTCGGCAGGTCGATACCGGAGAAGGCGGCGCTCGCCGAAACGAGCATCCCGGCCTCGTCAAATTCTTCGATCAGCTCGAGGGTGGCGACCCGGAAGTCGTCGGCATGGAAAAGACCGGTCACCATGCTGGCGGAAAGGCGGGTGTGCTCTCCCTCGGCTTCCGTCCACACAGCAAAGCGCGCGTAGCTGTCGTGGCGACCCATCAGGCGCAGGATAAGTCCGAAGCCGGCCAGCTCGGAGAGGAATTCGAGGAGGAGGGTGCCCCACTGGTAGGAAGCCACACCCGCGGTGACGGTTCCGGCCCGTTTGTAGTGGTGACGTTCCATCGCGCGACGGGCGAACTCGTGCGCGGTGGCGGCATCCACCGACACCACCATCGACCGCGCCGGCAGGTGCTCGGTGGCCCGGCTGGCTCGTTTCGCGGCGCGAGCGGAATGGTTCATCCGTTCAGCATGGCAGGATCCGGGCGGGTGCATCGCCCTGGCGGCGACTTGTCAGACCAGACGCCGGGCGAGCATGGCAGCCTCGTGCCGGTGGCCGATCGTCTCGTAGCCAACAACTGTGACAAACGGGGCGAGGGTGACCAGGATGAGGCTCACGCTCACCGGGGCTCCCCACACTGCGGCCAGGACGGCCAGCACCAGCACGATCACCGTGCCGGCGATGAGGAAGAGGTGGAACGGGTCGATAGCCAGCAGGAGGTACGAATACAGGGTGTAAATCGTCAGGCACAACAGCAGCACCGGCAGGGCCACGGTCATCACTGCGGCTACCGGACCCAGCGTCGATTCGCCCTCGATAACGTAGGCGATGACGTGCAGGCCGGCTCCCGTCGCCGCGATCGACGCGAAAATCAGCAGGTGGCCGTACCCCCAGACGAAGGCCGTGTGGCGGTACCGGTGAAGAATGGTTCCCGCCCGGAGGAGGAAATAGGTCCACCAGAGCCCGAAGGTGAGGCCGACGCCGGACACCACCAGGACCGCGGTGTCCAGTGACCAGCCGCTGTGTTCGATCGCCGCGGACACGGCGGTGATCGTTCCGAATACTCCTTCGCCGAGGGCGATGATGGTGAGCAGGCCGAACCGTTCGGCGATGTGATGGGCGTGCCAGGGAGTGCCGCCCTCGTTCACCCGTCGTTCGGCAACCCAGGGGCCCGCGAGTTCGACCAGGTAGAGAACGGAAGCCACTGCGGCGGTGACCCCGAGTGTGGTGTGGGCGATCGCCAGGGCCACCCACCCGATCTGCGCCACCGCGACGAAGGCGGCGTAGGTGAGGGCCGTGCGGTGCCGCGCCGGGTCCTGGCGAGCTACGCGGAGCCATTGCGCGATCATCGCGACTCTCATCACCACATACCCGGCCACAAGCATCCCGTTGTCGAGGTAAAGTCCCTCGTCGATGGAGTGGAACAGCCGGGGGATGCCGAGCACCAGGATCACCACACCGATCATCTGCACCATCGTGCACAGGCGGTAAAACCAGTCGTCGGTGTCGTAGGCGGAGGCGAACCAGGAGAAATTGATCCACGCCCAGGACAACGCGAACATCACAAAGGCGAAACCACCAATCCCGGCACCGATGTGGCCCTCTGCGAGATAGTGCGCGAATTCGTTTCCCGCTGCACCGAACGCCACCACAAAGGTGAGGTCGAACAGCAGCTCGAGGGGGGATGCGGCGCGGTGCGGCTCATCCGGATCCCGTCCGGTCATCCGCCGCAAACGGTGCGCCAGCGTGGTTGCACCCGCCGAGAGCGCGGGAGGGCTGTTCGTGCTCACCCTTCATGGATACAACCTGCCGCGCCCCGCTGCCATGGGCTTTACAGGTGTGCAGATGCCCGGAACGTGGGCGGACATCCGCTTTTCGCCTTATGGCGCTGGTAAGCCCGGATATTTGTCCGGATAATTGTGCCCGTCGAGCTGCGCTGGATCAGATGCCGGGGATGCTCGTTGCTCTTGATGGAACCTGTTTTCTTTTACGAAAAGGCTGAACATGGCACTCATCGGTGACTGTCCTGCGCAGCATCCAGAATTGTCCTCCACTCCGATCGTGGCGGCTGGGGGAGCCCGATGATGCAGCATCGGCGCATCGGCGCATCGGAGACTCGGCGATTTACCCTCCCGAGCTGGACACCCTGCCCCCGGAACGACCATTCGGGAACGTACTGCAAATCGCGCTCGCCATGAAAGGTGGCGTGAGCTTGGCGGTATGGATCGGGGGAGGTGTGGCCGAGCTGGACCTGCTTCGCCGGGTCACCATTGTGGGCGGCCGAGATGCGCCGGTGATCTATTTCGCGAGGAACACCACTACCCACGAGAGCGAAGAGGTTTTGGCGCGGGCGCAGATCTACGGGGACCTTCTGATCTCGCGGGGGTTTGACGGGATAACGTGCGACGTCCTTGCCGGGGCAAGCGCCGGTGGTGTGAACGGCGTCCTGTATTCCGTCGCGCAGCGCGCCGGCGCCAGCGTCGATAGTGTGCTCGACGTCTGGCAGCAGGCAGGGGCGATCTGGGAACTTCTCCGTCCTGATGGGTGGGGGAGTGTGCCGTCCTTGCTGCAGGGCGACTCCTACTTCTGGGGGCGGATGCGAGCGGCGATTGACACTCTGTATGGCGCGCAGTCCGGTCGGAATGCGTCCCACGCGGCGGAGGAGGTGGTGCTTGACCTTTCCGCGACCATTTCCGACGCGGACTATCGGTCCTCACTTCCCACCCGCGCCGGCCGGGGTCACTTCCATTTCGTGGGGAGCAACATCCAATTTGTGCAACGTGTTGGGCGCGGGATACCAGCAGCCACCAGTGATTTCGGGTTCGACGCCGATGTCGAACGGCTGGCTTACGCGGCACGTGCGACCTCATCATTTCCGGGGGCGTTCGAACCGGCACTCATCTGGTCGCACGGTTTCTCCCCGAAACCAGACGGCGTCCCCACTGTTCTTGCAGACGCAGACCCTGCGGTAATAACCAGCGATGACGTGGGGAGCGCGGGCGCGGCCGAGCCCGAATCGCCGGGAGCAGACTTCTTTTCGACAACCGTGGATATGTCTATGGCATTCAGTGCGCATCGACGGGGAGTGAACCCGTTCCGCGTCATTGATGGCGGTGTACTCGACAACATCCCGATCGACCGGGCGATCCACGCGATCCGCGCCATTCCCCTCAGCCAAGCCGGAACCCGGATCCTGGTCTACCTCGATCCAAGCCCGGATGTCGACACACTTCCGGCACCACCCTCCCCGGGGGTGGCCCCGCCCGACAGCCGCACACGCCAGGTTCCCCGAACGGACCCTCTCTCCCGGTTCTGGCATGTTGTCCGTACCGGCTTCACCATGAGGGGTGTCAGCGAATCGGGACCAGAAGAGGTCAACGCACTCGGCAGGCTGCGACGGGAACTCCTCGACGACGAGGGGCGCCTCGCCGCTCTTAGTCGAGTGGTAACACCCAGCGCAGAGAGCCGCGAACCCAACCTGCAGGCGTACCTGCTCTCCCGGAGCACACGCGACAGCAGCCTGATCACCGACCTGCTGCTGGACCCCGAGCGATGGCAGTTGGATTCGGCGTTGGAGGCGCGGCGTGAGCTGAACTCGTTCGATCGGCGTATCACCGCCGGTCTGGCCGACTCCTTCTTCGAGCACTACGTTGTTGATGCCAACAACCCGGAAGCCGCCACCCGGGTGGCGATTACAACGGGAAGCCAATCCATTCTGGACGCCACAAACTGCTGTCTTGGGTGGCTGCGGGATCTGGAGAATTTCGCCAGCGGCCACAACGCCCCGGTCTTCCTGGCCAGCGAAGGCGACTTACGGGTGGACCCGCCGCCGGCAGGAGGCGTTCGGGAGCACCTTGACCATAAGGAACTGCGGGACCTTCTGAACACTGTATCCGTGCTTTCTCGCACTCACCGGGATCTGGATTTTGCCCGCCTGCTCGCCACGTTGATCGACAATCCCGACAGCGATGTTGCGGCAGTGTGGACCAGCTCGCAACTCGACTCGTCGGTGAAAGCGCGCTACCTGTGGAATCACCTCGCCGTGGCCGTGCTCAATCTGCGCCGATTCTCGCAGCAGATGGCAGGATTCCACGACTCAACCTCTCCCTGGGGCACGTTTGCGGCAATCCCTGAACTTGGCGCACAGGATGCCGCCCCGTTCGTCGCGGTGGCGGGGATCCCCGATCCTTCCAGCGGACTCCTGTTCACCGCCATCACCGCGTCTGATGGATCGGACCTCGACAACGACCCTGCATTCGCACCCCTCGCAGTCTCCTCGGTGAAACCAACCGTCCAGCGGTGGCTGAGAAGCACACAAAAAGACTTCAGCAGCGTAGGCGCTGAACAGACACCTCGCGCCAAACTGGACTCGAATTCCAAACTTGCCGGGGCAAGCCTGGCTAACTTCGCGGCGTTCCTCTCCACAACGTGGCGGCACAACGATTGGTGGTGGGGGAGGATCGACGCAGCGGCGGGGCTGGCGACAACGCTGCAATCGATGCCCGTCGTCGGCCCACCGCCACTAACACCGACACCGATGACGTGGTCGCCCGCGACAGTCCTGCAGAGACTGCTGATCGCGGAAGCGCTTCACTCTTCTACCCCGATAGCGCTCACGGAAGCGAACCACACCGTGTCGGACCTGCGGCCCGGATACCTCAACGGCATCGTGTCGAGGCTTGTGCGAGTTCTTCTCCGGGCGATGGTCGGCACAATGTCCACTGCGAGCAGGGTCGCCCTGTATCTTCTCTGGCCACCGGTCATGGTGTTCGCGCCGCTGGTGCTGCTGAAGAGCCGCGCCTGGCTCTTCGGATCCGTCGCCGCGCTCTACATTTCCCTTGCAGCGAGCGCACCAGTGCGGTCTATGGGTGAGCAGTGGTCGCTGGGCTGGCTGTGGGTGGGGCTGGGCTGTGGCATGGGAGTTTTAGCCGCAATACGAGTCGTCTCCGGACTCCAGCGAATCCACGCCGTGGGGCGCCTCGAGCAATACCGTGGGATTCACGGCTCGGTGCGAGTCCTCCTCGACAGCCAGCTGGCGGCCGCCCGGCGGCGTGGCGTTGTACTGGTGGTGATCGCCCTTGTTGCCGGGGTCGGATCCGTTCTGGCCTTCACCGAGGGGATCGCACTGCGTTCGGCGCTGTGCGCGCTGGTGGCCGTGGCAACAGGGCTCGCAGCCTGGAGCGAAATCCAGACACTGCGGCCACCATCCCCGGTGAGCGCCTCCCGAGCGGCGTGGGCTGTAACGAGCGTCGCCGTGTGGATTGCGGCATTCGCCCTCGCTGGACTGTCCACGCACAATCCCTCACGGGTGCTGCCGCTCGTGGGCGCCAGCATCCCGAGCCAGGAGATCGGGATCGCGATCTGCGCTGCGGCATTCATCTTTATCCTCGCTGTCGGATGGCTGGATGGCGGGCTGGGCGATCGGCCCACGGCCCTCGGCGTTGTGCGACTGCTGGGCTACACGGTGGCTGCAGGAGTCCTGGCGCTCACAATCCAGGAGGCAATCACGACGCTCTTCGGTGGGGAAGGCAACTGGTGGCAGGTTGCCGGCACCTCCGTTGCGATCTGGTTTCTCTGCAGCCACGCATTCTGGTGGGTATCGTCCCGTTGGTCCGGAACAGGATCGTCCCCGAACGACACTCCACTCGGATAATCGCTGGACGCTCGAACTGCAGCGCGGGCTGCAGAGGCGAATTGACGAAACTCGCAATCAATGCAAAAATGCACTCTGTGACTGAGAGTGCAACTTTGAACCGGCGAGAGCTGAAGAAGCAGAAAACCGCGTCCGAGCTGACCTCGGTGACGCGACGCTTCACCGCCGAGCGCGGCATCAACGGCTTCACGATCGAAGAGGTCTGCGCCGAAGTGAACGTCTCGCGGCGCACCTTTTTCAATTACTTCGCCACCAAGGATGACGCGGTCATCGGCACAAACCCCGATGAGCAGTTCGCCGAATTTGAGGAGCAGTTCCTCGCCGCGGGCGTCACCGAGTGGCCGCAGATCCTCGACGACCTGGTCGAACTCGTTATCACGCACTTCGGCGAAGCCGAGGAGCACGCGGTGGTGCACCGCGAATTCCTCGCCGCGATGGAACGGGAGCCGCACCTGCTCATCCGCTTCATCGGGATGACCCGCGAACGCGAACGCCAGCTCGTCGCCCTGGTGGCCAAACGCCAGGAGGTCGAGGCGAGTGACCCGCGGGCCGAAGCATCCATCAACATCCTCTCGACGTTGATGCGCTCCACCGCCGACCGGTTTATGGACCCGGCCTCCACACACGAACCCCACGATTTTTCCACCCTCCTCACCACCTCCCTTGCTGCTGCGCGCGTCGTACTGGCTTCTCCCTCGCCTCGAAAGGCCTCTTTGTGACCACCACCACCAAGGCAGCGGAAGCCCCACTTCTGCTCACCCAGCGGCGAATCTGGATTATTTTCGGCGCGCTCATCGCCGGGATGCTGCTCTCCAGCCTCGACCAGACCATCGTCTCGACCGCGATGCCCACCATCGTTGGCCAGCTCGGCGGCGTCGACCACCAGGTCTGGGTAACCACCGCCTACCTGCTGGCGACCACCATCGTGATGCCGGTCTACGGCAAATTCGGTGACGTGCTCGGCCGGCGTCGACTGTTCCTCATCGCGATCGCGCTGTTCACCATCGCTTCGGTCGGCTGCGCTCTGGCCGGCGACTTCACCCAGCTTGTGGTGTTCCGCGCCATGCAGGGCCTCGGTGGCGGTGGCCTGATGATCCTGTCGCAGGCGATCATCGCGGACATCGTTCCGGCTTCCGAGCGCGGAAAGTACCTCGGCCCGCTCGGCGCCGTGTTCGGCCTCTCCGCCGTCGGTGGACCCCTGCTCGGTGGCTTTTTTGTTGACCACCTCACCTGGCAGTGGGCGTTCTACATCAACATCCCGGTGGGTATCGCCGCGTTCGCCATTGCCTGGTTCACCCTCAAGCTGCCGAACAAAAAGGCGACACAACCGATCGACATCGCGGGTGTGCTGCTGTTGTCGGCCTTCACCACCTGCCTGATCTTCTTCACCGACTTCGGTGGGGACTCCGCCCACGGCTGGGATGCCCTCGAGACCTGGGCCTTCGGCCTCGGCATGGTAGTCGCCGCGCTGACCTTTGTGCTCGTCGAGTCGCGTGCCGCCGACCCGATCATCCCGTTGTCGCTGTTCAAAAACCCCACGTTTGTGAACGCGACCGCCATCGGCCTCACCCTTGGCCTCGGAATGTTCGCCGCCATCGGCTTTGTGCCCACGTTCCTGCAGATGTCCTCGGGCACCTCTGCCGCAGCATCCGGCCTTCTGATGCTGCCGATGATGGCCGGACTGATCGGAACCTCGATCGTCTCCGGAAACCTCATCACCAAAACCGGTAAATACAAGATGTTCCCGATTATCGGGACACTTGTGACCGGTGCGGCCATGGTCTCGATGACCACCCTGAGCGCAGACACCCCGATCTGGCTGATCTGTGTGTTCCTGTTCTTCTTCGGTGCGGGTCTTGGCCTCATCATGCAGGTTGTTGTTCTGGTCGCGCAGAACTCGGTGGACCCGTCCATGGTGGGAACCGCCACGAGTACAAACAACTACTTCCGCGAGGTGGGCGCCTCGCTCGGAGTTGCCGTGTTCGGCACAATCTTCACCACCAGGCTCACCGCGAACCTCACCGAGGTGTTCACCAGTAATGGTGCGAGTGCCGGGGACGCCGCCGGGGCGACCTCGACGCTCGACCCGCAGACACTCGCCTCCCTCCCGGAGGCGGTGCGCGACGGGATTGTGGTCGCCTACGCCGACGCGCTCGCTCCCGTGTTCTGGTACCTGCTGCCGTTTATCGCCCTCTCGTTTGTGCTGTCGCTGTTCCTCAAGCAGATCCCGCTGTCGGACGTAGCCGGGATGGTCGCCCGTGGCGAAGCCGTGGGGGGAGACGAGGCGTACACACTCGAAGCCGCCCAGCGCGCCCATGCCGGAGTGCCTGCCGGGGTGGCCGCCGGGTCGTCGGCCGGTGCCGTCGATTCCGACTCCTCCGGGCAGAAGGATGCTGCGGACGGCCGGAGCGAGACGCCCGGCGAACCGCGTGCGTAGCATCCGGTAGCTCCGTACCTGTTTCACCGAGCGGCCGTTGTGGGGATTGTTCCCGCAGCGGCCGTTCCGTGGTTAACGCTGGCGGCAGTGAGTAGCCGGTGCGTGCCGCGGGGTGTTGAGCGTTCACTGGGAAAAGTGCGGGACTGCAAAAATACGATGGCGCAATGTTGCGTGGTGTGCAAGAATGCAGTTATGAACAATTCTGAGGGTGTGGGGCTCCGCGAGCGAAAGCGTGTCCAGACCTCCGAAGCCATCCACACCGCGGCCTCCGAGTTGGTGCTCGAGCGCGGGTTCGACGAGACCACCGTCGAGGCGATCAGCGACCGGGCCGACGTGTCCAGCCGCACGTTTTTCAACTACTTCGCCTCGAAGGAAGACGCGCTGCTCGGCATTGACGAGATCGCGGTGGCCGCGGAACTCGAGAAGGAACGTCCGGCCCAGGACGACCTGCTCACGGCGGTCTTCGATCTGATCTACGCCGTGTTCGAAGCCAGCGGCGGGAAAAACCGGAGGATGGAACTGCGGCGCGAAGTGCTACGCAAGCACCCGCAGCTGATCACCCGCCAGATGGTTCGGGTTGGCGCCCTCGAAGACCGCCTCAGCGAGATCATCGCCGGGTTCCTCGCCGCCGACCCCCGGTTCGCGGGGGACACCGAGGCCGAACGCCGCGAAGAAGCCCGCATCCTGCTGGGCATCTGCCTCACCACCGTGCGGATGAGTATCAAAAAGTGGGCGAACGAGAGTGACGCCGACCCAGGAGGGGATGCCGCAGCTGCCGCAGCATCCGCCGACCCCAAAAAAACTTACGAGCGCGCAATCGCGACGCTCAGGAACGTATTGGACAAACTGCAATGACCTCCACCGTAAACAAACCCGTCGACAAACCCGGGGAAGCGGAGCCAGAAGCCGGCGCGCTGTCCACCCGCAGCGTGCTGCTCGTCTTCGCCGGCCTGATGGTCGCGATGCTGCTCTCGAGCCTCGACCAGACCATCTTCAGCACCGCGCTGCCCACCATCGTTGGCCAGCTCAACGGTGTTGAGCACATGCTCTGGGTCACCACGGCCTACATCCTCGCCTCCACCATCGTGATGCCCGTCTACGGCAAACTCGGTGACCTGATCGGCCGCAAGTGGCTGTTCATCGGCGCGATCGCCATCTTTATGGTGGGTAGCGTGATGGGCGGCCTCGCCGACTCGATGGGAACCCTCATCGCCGGCCGTGCCGTTCAGGGCCTCGGTGGCGGTGGCCTGATGATCCTGGCGCTCGCGATCATCGCCGACGTTGTCCCCGCCCGGCAGCGTGGAAAGTACTCCGGAATCATGGGAGCCGTCTTCGCTGTCTCGAGCGTCGCCGGCCCGCTGCTCGGCGGCTTCTTCACCGACGGCCCCGGCTGGCGCTGGGCGTTCTGGATGAACATCCCGCTCGGTATCCTCGCGATCGCCTCCGCGGTGTTTTTCCTCAAGCTGCCGCAGCGCGCCTACAAGAAACCGGTTATCGACTTCCCCGGCATGATTGTGCTCGCCCTCGCCGCCACCAGCCTTGTGCTGTTCACCACCTGGGGTGGAAGCACCTACGCCTGGGACTCCCTAATCATCATCGGCCTGATCGTCGCCACCGTGGTGTTCGCCATCCTGTTCGTTTTTATTGAGAGCCGCGCCGCCGAGCCCGTCATCCCACTGAAGCTGTTCAAAAACCGCAACTTCAACCTCACCACCGCGGCCGGCCTGATCACCGGTGTCGCCATGTTCGGGGCGCTGGCCTACATGCCGACGTACCTGCAGATGGTCACCGGCGTTGGCGCAACGGATGCCGGCCTGCTGATGATCCCCATGATGGGAGCCCTGCTGCTGTCATCGATCGGCTCCGGCCAGATCGTGTCGAAAACCGGTAAATACAAAATCATCCCGATCATCGGTATGTTCATCACCGCGCTCGGCCTGTTCCTGCTCTCCACCCTGACCGCGACCACCGCGATCTGGATCATGTGCGCCTACCTGGCCGTGATGGGCTTCGGACTCGGCCTCTCGATGCAGATCCTGACCCTCGTGGTGCAGAACTCGTTCCCGCGGGCCATCGTGGGAACGGCGACAAGCTCGAACAACTTCTTCCGCCAGATCGGCTCGTCGCTCGGCGCCGCGATTGTGGGAAGCCTGTTTGTCTCCCGCCTGACCGATATCCTCGCGACAAGCGCCGCGACCGGCAGTGGAAGCGGCACCTCCACCAACTCGCTCACCCCCGCGATCGTGTCTGCTCTTCCGGATGCTGCGCGCACGGTGATTGTGAACGCCTACAACGACGCCCTCACCCCGATCTTCCTGCTGATGGTGCCGCTGGTGCTTGTCGCCGCCGTGCTGCTGATGTTTGTGGTCGAGAAGCCGCTGGCCACCGCGATCGAGAAGACCGAGGGCGAGCAGTCGTTCGGCGCCGAGATCCTCGACGAGTCGATGGCTGCCGGCGCCAACCCGCAGGTCAGCCCGGTGCTCTCCACCCGCACTGGCTCCATCCGGGTCGCCGCGCTGGACGACCGCCAGAAGTAATTCCCCGTACGAACGCAGCCGGGCTCCTCTCCTTTTAGAGTGGGGCCCGGCTGTTGTTGTTGCTGCTGTCGGGGCGCGGGCACTGACGGGATGTCGGCGCTAGGCCGCACTACCTAGCGCGGGAGGGCGGCCTCGATCAGGATTTCGGCGGCACCGCGGGCCTGGCCTGCGGCCTCGCCGGTGCCGGCGATCGCGGCGGTGGTCTGTGCGCCCTCGGCGAGGATCGCCAGCTGGGGCCCGAGAGTCGGGGCCGCTCCGGCCTGCTCGACCAGTTCGGCGACAAACTTCTGGAACGTGATCTTGTGCGCGCGGGCGAGTTCGGCCACCGGCACCGAGGTGGCCCCCAGCTCCCCGAAGGCGTTGATAAAGCCGCATCCCCGGAAGGAATCGTCGGCGAACCAGTCGGCCAGGTAGTCGTAGATTGCCAGCAGCCGGTCGGTGGGGGAATGCGCGGCCGCGGTCTTCGCCGTCACGCCGGTGGTCCAGAGGTCGTGGCGGTGCGCGAGCACGGCCAGCACGATGTCCTCTTTTGAGGGGAAAACCGAGTAGAGCTTTTTCAGGGAGACGCCGGATGCCTCACGCAGGGCGTCCATCCCGACGGACTGGATGCCGCGGTTGTAGAAGAGGGTGTCGGCGGCTTCGACGATGTGGGTGCGGATGTCGTCCGGCGTCGGTCGGTCGACGCTGGCCGCAGCGCTAACGGACGGTGAATTATGCGGACTCATGCCTCCAGTGTACTTGCGCGGGGAACGATCGTTCTCTATAGTGGGAAACACGAGGGAGAACGATCGTTCTCCTGATTCCCTGGAAGGGCACAATCATGAGCTTCATCACCGTAGGCACCGAAAACAGCACCAACATCGACCTCTACTACGAAGACCACGGCACGGGCCAGCCCGTTGTATTGATCCACGGATATCCGCTCGACGGCTCGTCCTGGGAGAAGCAGACCACGGCTCTGCTCGATGCCGGCTACCGCGTCATCACCTACGACCGTCGCGGCTTCGGCAAGTCCAGCCAGCCCACCGTCGGCTACGACTACGACACCTTCGCCGCCGACCTCAAGGTTGTTCTCGACACCCTCGACCTCAGCGACGTTGTGCTCGCCGGCTTCTCGATGGGAACCGGGGAAGTTGCCCGCTACATCGGCAACCACGGCACGGAGCGCATCGCCAAGGCCGTTTTCCTCGGCTCGCTCGAGCCGTTCCTGCTCAAGACCGATGACAACCCCACCGGTGTTCCGCAGGAGGTCTTCGACGGGCTGCTCGAGGCCGTCACCGCCGACCGCTACGCCTTCTTCGACGGGTTCTACAAAAACTTCTACAACAGCGAGACCTTCCTCGGCACCCCGCGCCTGAGCCAGGCCGTTGTCGACGCCAGCTTCGCCCTCGCCGCCGGGGCGAGCGCCACCGCCTCGGTCATCGCCCAGCCCAGCTGGCTGACCGACTTCCGCGGTGACATCCCCAAGATCGACGTGCCGACCCTCATTGTGCACGGCACCGCCGACCAGATCCTGCCGATCGACGCCACCGGCCGCCAGTTCACCAAGGCCCTGCCGAGCGCCGAATACCACGAGATCGAGGGCGCTCCCCACGGCATGCTGTGGACCCACGCCGCCGAGGTCAACGCGATCCTGCTGCCCTTCCTCGCAAAGTAGTCCCCGCGCACGGTGATGACCCCGCCGCCCTCCCACTACGGGAGGGCGGCGGGGTCTCTTTTCGCCCACCGCGATCACTAACCGCACGGCTGTATCATGTACCCCGAACGGGGGTGGTTAAGAAGTGAGAGATTCTGCATTGTCAAGTGCCCCCGCTGAATCTTGGTCGCCAGAAGTCTGCGGATACACTGACAAAATCAGCGGCTTTTCCTCCCGATATTGCCCGATACCGCGTAGAAAGGTGCCACCACGATGGGGCGATTGCTCTACGGGGACTCCGGCGTTGTTATTGAATTCGACGACCGAACCCTCAGCCATGTCCACCTCGTAATCAACGCAAAGTTGCGTCGCAGCGAGGGCTTCTTTTTCTCCTGGAAAGACGATCCCGCCGTGGGAAACGGCCGCAGCAGCATCTGGCTCGAGAACGCGATTCCCCTGTTTTTTAAGTTCTCCACCAGCGAGCGCCACGTCATCAACCGGGAGTGGCTGGAGGCGCTGACCATGTCGGCCAACCAGCCGCAGGGAATGTACCTGCTCAACGAGCCGGGCCAGATTACCCCGCAACCCCGGTCGCACGTGTAGCGCCGCAATCCTCACTACCCTTGGAGAAGGCAGGCCAGCGCCGGCCGCGATAATTTCGAGGGATAACAACGATGACAAACTCCGCGCAGGTGCACACATCGGATGCTGCAGCATCAGGTATCGGCTGGGGCATCCTCGGCGCCGGCTGGATCGCGGCGAGCTTCGCCGCGGACCTCGCCGCCAACGGGTTCCGCCTCGCCGCCGTCGGCTCCCGCAGCCAGGACTCCGCCGACGCGTTCGCGGCGGAGCACAGCATCCCCCACGCGTATGGAAATTATGACGCGCTTATCAACGACGACACCGTTGACGTTATCTACGTGGCCACACCGCATCCGTTCCACGCCAAGCAGGCCATCGCCGCCCTCAACGCCGGCAAACACGTGCTTGTCGAAAAAGCGTTCACCATGACCGCGGCCGAAGCGCGCGAGGTGGTCGAACTCGCCGAAGCACGCGGGCTTGTGGTGCTCGAAGCAATGTGGACGCGTTGGCTTCCCCACATGGTGCGCCTGCGCGAAGTGCTCGCCGAGGGGCTGATCGGGGACCTGCGCACGGTGCACGCCACCCACAACCAGAAACTGCCCACCGACCCCGCGCACCGCATCAACAACCCGGACCTCGGCGGCGGCGCCCTGCTCGACCTCGGTATCTACCCCATCTCGTTCGCCTGGGATGTGCTCGGCGCCCCCACCAGCATCCAGGCGCTCTCAAGCCCGACGGTCACCGGCGTCGATCGCCAGACCACCGTGCTGTTCGGCTATGGCGACGGCCAGCAGGCCGTGCTGCAGTTCGCGCTCGACACCGCCGGCCCGAACGAAGCGGTGCTTCTTGGCACCGAGGGGTGGATCGAGATCGAACCGGGCTGGATGGGTCCGAGCAGCTTCCTGGTCTACAACGCGGCCGGGGAAGTCATCGAGGGATTCGACGCCGAAGTGGCCAACCGCGGAATGCAGTACCAGGCCTGGGAACTCGAGCGTCTTGTGCGTGCCGGGGTGCTCGCCGGCGACGTGCTTCCGCCCGCCGAGAGTGTGGCGATTATGGAGTCGCTCGACGAGGTGCGCCGACAGATCGGGCTGCGTTACCCGGGCGAGCAGTAGGGCTCGCCGGTCGGTCCCAGCCGAAGCTGGGTATCATTGGCGGCGTGACTGAGCCAAAAGATACGACGAGTTTTTTGGCCCGTCATCGATTTACCGTGACCGCCACCAGCCTCGCCGTGGTTTTCCTGCTGCTCGCCGGCGGCTCCGTCGCCGCCGGATTCGCCTCGGCGGAATCCTCGACCACGGCGGACATCCTCGCCTCGCGCACCCCAACACCCACCGCTGACCCGGCCTCCACCCGCATCTCCCCGGCGGTGCTGCCCGACGGCACCGTGCTGCACACCTGCCTCGTCAGCCAGTTCGCCGACGCCGATCCGCTCGGCGTCCTCCGCGGCTCCGTGGTGAACGCCGACACCGGCGAAGACCTCTTCGAGCGCGACCCCGACTACGCCACCAAACCCGGCAGTGCGCTGGCCACGCTGACCGCGACCGCCGCCGTCACCCGGCTCGGCGGCGACTACCAGCTGATGACCACCGTGACCGATGGCAACAAACCGGGAAGCATCGTGCTGGTCGGCGGCGGCGACGCCACCCTCTCGCAGCTTGGCGAAAACGAGGAGAGCGTCTACACGGGTGCGCCGAAACTGACTGAACTCGCCACGGAAACCCTCGCCGCCTACGCCGTCGCCCACCCGGGGGAGAAGATCACCGAGATCCTGCTCGACGCCACCTACTGGGACAAGGCCGACCGCTGGAACTCCGGCTGGAACCGCAGCCTGCAGACCGACGGGCACCTCTCCGAAGTCACCGCACTGCAGGTCGACGGCGACCGTGCCGATCCGACTTCGCAGGTCAGCCCCCGCTCCACCGACCCCATCGGCCGGGCGGGCACCTCCTTCGCGCTCGCCCTCGGGCTCGACCCCGACAAGGTGTCCTTCCGCGCCGGCACACCGGAAAACGGCGCCCCGGTGTTGGCCGAGGCCCGCTCGGCACCCGTGTCCTCCCTCGTGCAGCAGATGCTGAGCACCAACGATGCGACCCTCGCCGAGATGCTCGCCCGGGTGGTCTCCGTCGAATCCGGTTTCGGCGGCTCCGCGGCATCCCTCCAGCAGGCCATCCCGCAGGCACTGCAGGCTATCGGCCTCACCACCTCGGACGTCGCGATCACCGACGGCTCCGGCCTCAGCACCAACGATGCGGTCGCCACCTCCTTCTTCGCCGACCTGATGGTGAAGGTCGGCACCACCGAGGACCTCTCCGGTGTACTCGGCGGCCTCGCCATCTCTGGCCAGACCGGATCGCTCGCTAACCGGTTCACCGGCGAGAACGCCAGTGCCGCCGGGTCCATCACCGGGGCATCCGGCGCCGTTGACGGGGCCCGCTCGCTCACCGGCATCATGACCGCCGCAGACGGCAGCCGCCTCGCCTTCGCGTTTGTCGCCTCCAACAACATCGTCTCGGCCGCCACCGAGGAGGCCCTCGATACTCTCGTCGCCGGGGTCCAGACTTGTGGGAGCAACCTCTCGAACAACTGAGCGGGCGGGGAGGTGTCGCCCGTGCGAAACTGTCAGTGAATCAGGATTGGATCCCGCTTATGGTGCGTGCGCTTCTTGTCGTCGATGTCCAGAATGACTTCACCGAGGGTGGTGCCCTGGGTGTGGAGGGCGGCGCCGCGGTCGCGGCAGCCATCACCGACTACCTGAGGTCGAACCCGCAGCGCTACGACGTGGTGTTCGCCTCCCGCGACTGGCACAACGCCGACTCCGACAACGGCGGACACTTCGCCACCGATGCCGCCCCCGACTTCGTCGACACCTGGCCGCCACACTGCATCGCAGGCACCGAGGGCGCCGAGTACCACCCGTCCCTCGATACGGGGCTTATCAACCTGCACGTCACCAAGGGCCAGGGCGAGCCCGCCTACTCGATCTTCGAGGGGGCAACCGAGGACGGCAGCACCGTCGCCGACCAGCTCGACGCCCACCGGGTGACCGACGTCGACGTCGTCGGCATTGCCACTGACTACTGCGTGCGCGCCTCGGCACTGGATGCTCGCGCGACCGCCTCTCCTACCGGGTCGGCCCGCCGGGTGCGGGTGCTCGACGACCTCATCGCCGGTGTCGCTCCCGAATCCAGCACCGCGGCACTGGCCGAACTTGCCGCCGCCGGCATCGAGGTTGTGCACTCCATCGACACGGCCGATGCCGCAGCATCCAGCACAGCAACAGCAGTATCCAGCACAGCAACCGGAGCCGACCGATGAGCGCACGCACCGAAGCCGACCTACTCGCCTCCGTCCCGAACCAGCTGTTCATCGGGGGCCGGTGGGTCGATTCCAGCTCCGGGCGCAGCATCCGCGTCATCGATCCGGCCACCGGCACCGTCATCCGGGAAATCGCCGACGCCTCCGTCGCCGACGGTGCGAGGGCGATGGATGCCGCGGCGGGAGCGCAAGAGACATGGGCGGCCACCGCACCGCGGGTGCGCGGGGAAATCCTGCGGCGTGCCTTCGACCTGCTGCAGGAACGCGCAGACGACTTCGCCCTGCTGATGACCCTCGAGATGGGAAAACCGCTCGCCGAAGCGCGCGGCGAGGTCGCCTACGGCGGCGAATTCCTGCGCTGGTTCAGCGAGGAAGCGGTGCGTATCAGCGGCCGGTACGGCAGCAACCCGGAAGGCACCGGGCGCGTCATCGTCACCCAGCTGCCGGTCGGCCCGTCCTTTTTGATCACCCCGTGGAACTTCCCGCTGGCGATGGCCACCCGCAAGGTGTCCCCGGCGCTGGCGGCAGGCTGCACCGTGGTGATCAAACCCGCCGAACTTACCCCGCTGACCACCCTGCTGTTTGTCGCCCTACTCGAGGAAGCCGGGGTTCCCGCCGGTGTGGTCAACGTGATCACCACCTCGACCAGCGCGGAGGTCAGCGAGCCGATCATCGCGGACCCGCGCCTGCGCAAACTGAGTTTCACCGGCTCCACCGCCGTGGGGGTCGCCCTGCTCAAACAGGCCGCCGGCGGGGTACTGCGCACCTCGATGGAGCTCGGCGGCAATGCCCCGTTCATTGTGTTCGAGGACGCCGACCTCGACAAAGCCGTCGACGGTGCCATGCTCGCCAAGTTCCGCAATATCGGGCAGGCCTGCACCGCCGCGAACCGCTTTATTGTGCACAAGGACATCGCCGAGGAGTTCGCGGCCCGCATCACCGAGCGGGTCAGGGCGCTGAACGTCGGCCGCGGCACCGAAGACGGCGTCACCATCGGTCCGCTCATCAACGAGTCCGCCGTCGAGAAGGCCAACGATCTTGTGCAGGACGCCGTCGAGCGCGGGGCATCCGTGCTTATCGGCGGATCCGTCATCGAGGGCCCAGGCACCTTCTACGAACCGACCGTGCTCACCGGGGTCACCCCGGGCAGCGACATCCTGCGCCAGGAGATTTTCGGCCCGGTGCTTAGCATCACCACCTTCACTGACGAAGCGGATGCTGTCGCGAAGGCGAACGACACCGAATTCGGACTCGTGGGGTACGTGTTCACCGAAAACTTCGCCCGCGGGCAGCGTCTGATCGAGACGCTGCAAACCGGAATGATGGGATTGAACGTCGGTGTGGTCTCCAATGCCGGCGCTCCCTTCGGCGGGGTGAAGCAGTCGGGTATCGGCCGCGAGGGCGGCATCGAGGGTATCCACGAATACCTGGAAACCAAGTACGTGCTGACCCCGAACCCGTTCGCCTGAGCACCGGATGACCGACGAAGAGACAACCCTCGCCGACATCGCCGAGCTCGAAGAGGTCACCTCCTCCGGCCCGTCGGTGCGCGGCATTGTGCTTGCGCTGCTCGCCGCGGCCGCCGGTGTCGCCGTTGTGGTGGTCGGCGTGGGAATCGCCCTCGGCGCCCTCGCCCACAGCGAAGCCGGCTTCTGCGGCATCGGCAGTACCCCCTGCACCTCCCTGTCGCTCGAGAGTGTCGAACGCTACTCCGCGCTCGACCTGCCCGAGGGCACCGACGTCACCAGCGCGTACTACCTCGACTGGAGTCTGGACTCCGCACTGCGCGAGAGTATGCCGGCCGAGGCGGGATTCAACGCCGAGGTACGCCTACCCGTCGGGGCGGCTGACCCGCTGCTCAGCTCCGGCTACCTTCCGGGCACCGAGGTCCCGGCGGAAGCCGTCGCGTACTGGCAGGAGCGCGAGGCCGATGTCGGCGCCATCACCGATGTGGGCTACGCGGACGCCTTCGACGAGAGCGATCCTGCCGCCCTCACCCTGCGTTACGTGTTTACCGGCACGGATGCTGAGGGCCGCCGCGTTCTTGCCCTCACCGCCACACCGCTGCAGTAACACCACCTCGCCCCGTCACCTTCCACCTTCCTCCTGCTCCCTTCTCCCGAACCTGGATCGCTACCTGTATGCCCGTTATCGAAATCGACGACCTCGCCGACCCCCGCCTGGCCGACTACGCCCACCAGACCGACGTCGCGCTGAAAAAAGCGCGCGGCACAGAACACGGGCTGTACCTCGCGGAATCCCTGCTGGTCTTCGAACGTGCCCTGCGAGCCGGGCACCAGCCGCGCTCGATCCTCTCGCTCGGCGGCTCCGTCGATGATGCCCTCGCCGCCCTTGGCGACCGTGACATCCCCGTATTTGTGGGACCGGGGGAGCTGCTGGAATCCCTCACCGGGTACGTGCTGCACCGCGGCCTGATCGCCTCGATGCACCGCCCGGAGCTGCCAACCGTGCAGTCCCTGCTGGCAGACGCCACACGTATTGTGGTGCTGGAGAACGTTGTCGACCCGACCAATGTCGGCGCCATCTTCCGCTCCGTCGCGGCGATCGGCGCGGACGCCGTCCTGGTCACCGAACGCTGCTCGGACCCGTTCTACCGCCGCGCCATCCGGGTGAGCATGGGCACGGTGCTGCAGGTGCCGTGGACCCGGGTGGGGGACTGGGCCTCGACCCGCAGCATCCTCACCAACGCCGGGTTCCATATTGCGGCGCTGGCCCTCACCGACGACGCCGTCGACCTGCGCAGCTTCGCGGCAACCGCGCCGGAACGGGTGGCCCTGGTGCTCGGCACCGAGGGGGAGGGCCTGACCATCGAGGCGATCGCCGCAGCGGACACCGTGGTGCAGATCCCGATGGCGCACGGCATCGATTCGCTCAACGTCGCCGCAACGGCGGCCGTCGCGATGTACGCCCTCGCGGGGTAGGTGACGTCTCGGGCTGGTCGGTACTACTCGGTGTTGGGGAAGTGTGCGGCGGGATGCTGCACCGGCGGGCGCTGCGTCTGCTCGGCACCGCCGAGACCCACGGCCGGCAGGATGATGCCGTCGATGATCGAGAGGATAAATTCGGGGTCGATCGGTTTACGCATCACCATCACCCGGTAGACCGCCATGGACTGGCTGACCACGGACAGTGTCTCAACATCGGTGGACGCCGGGATTTCGCCGCGATCGATGGCACGACGAAGCAGGATGCGGTTGATCGAGGCCCGCGGCTCAACCATCACGGCGTGCACGGCGTCGGCGAGTTCCGGAGCGGTCGACAGCATCGACACCACCCCGGCCATCACCTTCATCTTGCGGTCACCGTCGTCAACGGACCGCGGTTTGATCATTGCAACCAGGTCACCGCGCAGGGTGCCGGTATCCGGCAGATGGTCAGGATCGATGTCGCTCTTTTTCATGCAGCCGATGGCATCGATAACGAGGTCGCTCTTCGAATCCCAGCGACGGTAGAGCGTCGCTTTGCCGGCCTTCGCCCGGGTAGCCACCATGTCGATGGTCATCCGCTCGTAACCGATTTCGGCCAGGACCTCGATGGCGGCATCCATGATTTCCGTGTCGCGGGAGGGATCGCGTTTACGTCCGAGCTTGACGGGGGTCTCGGCATTTTTGGCCACCGCGGGGGACAGGGGCGCTTCGGTCGAGACGTCGAGCTGCGTCATTGCGGCCATCTCCAATTCCTTGTTGCTGCCCCAATATTACCGGCAAATGAATTCTGGAACTAATCATATCCGGAACTAGCAAGTTCCGTATATAGTGACATTCATGTCACAGACTTCTCCAGCATCTACGGGCGTAGCTGGCGCCCCGGTGGCCTCCTCGCGGCGGTGGTGGACCCTCGTCACGGTCGCCCTCGCGCAGCTGATGGTGGTACTCGACTCCACCGTTGTCAACATCGCTCTTCCCGCAGCCCAGGCCGACCTCGGGTTCTCGAACGGTGACCGCCAGTGGGTCGTCACCGCCTACTCCCTCGCGTTCGGCAGCCTGCTGCTGCTCGGCGGCCGCCTGTCCGACCTGATCGGTCGCAAGCGCACCTTTATCATCGGCCTCATCGGCTTCGCCATCGCCTCCGCGCTGGGTGGTGCCGCCGACAGCTTCGGCACCCTCGTCGCCGCGCGCGCCCTGCAGGGGGTCTTCGGCGCACTGCTCGCGCCCACCGCCCTCGCCGTGCTCACCACCACCTTCACAATCCCGAAGGAACGTGCCCGTGCCTTTGGCGTCTTCGGCGCGATCGCCGGGGCCGGCGGAGCCGTCGGCCTGCTGCTCGGCGGCTACCTCACCGAGTACTTCGACTGGCGCTGGAACCTGTATATCAACGTGGTCATCGCCGTGGTTGCGGTCATCGCCGCCATCATCTTTGTGGAGAACGTCGCCCGCACCGGCCCGCGTCCCAAGCTCGACGTTCCCGGAACACTGCTCGTCTCCGGTGGCCTTTTCGGCCTCGTCTACGGATTCTCGAACGCCGAGACCGACGGCTGGTCCTCCCCGCTGACCTGGGGCATGCTCGCCGGCGCCGTAGTTCTGCTTGTCGCCTTCATCGCCTGGCAGCGTCGCGCCGCCCACCCGCTGCTGCCGCTGGCAATCCTGCTCGACCGCAACCGTGGCGCCGCCTACAGCTCGGTGCTGATCGCCGGAGCCGGGATGTTCGGCATCTTCCTGTTCCTGACCTACTTCCTGCAAGGGTCGCTGGGGTACTCGCCCATGCAGACGGGTGTCTCCTTCCTCCCCATGATCGGGATGCTGGTGCTCGCCGCCCAACTCTCCACCAACATTTTTGTGCCGAGGTTCGGGCCGAAGATCATGGTGCCGTTCGGCATGACTCTCGCCGTCATCGGGATGCTGCTGCTGACCAGGCTCGACCTCGACAGCGCCTACGCCGCAGACATCCTGCCTGCCCTGATGGTTTTCGGCTTCGGAATGGGCTCGATCATGCCCGCCTCGATGCAGACCGCCACCCTTGGTATCGACCGCCGGTTCGCCGGTGTCGCCTCGGCCATGGTGAACACCAGCCAGCAGGTGGGTGGTTCCGTGGGAACGGCACTACTCAACACCCTCGCGGCCACGGCCGCCGCCAACTACGTCGCTGCGAACCTGCCGGCAACCCAGCAAGTTGCCGCCGACGCCGCGGTAGCCAGCTACTCGGTGGTCTACTGGTGGGCAGCCGGTTTCTACGCCTTCGGTGCGATCCTCGCCGCACTGCTGTTCCGCCGCCGCGGCGACGGTCCGTCGCTCTCGCACGGCGCCGCAGCTCCGGCCACCCGGCCGTCTGATTCGGATGCTGCTTCCGGCGCCCGCGACGACGACGACATCGCCGCCCCGGTGTCGATGCACTGAGCCCGGCAGGCCCGAATCACAAAAACTGACACCATGTGGGCCCGATGGCCGGCACGGAGCATTGCTCCGGGCCGGCCATTCGTCATTCGGTGCTGCCCGCTGCGTTCTCGGCCAGCGCGTCTTTCAGGATGCGGATAGCCTTCGGCCCGACGCCGTGCAGCTGCAGCAGGGAATCCACGTCGCGGCGGCGCACGTCATCGAGTGACGTGATGCCCTCCAGGGCCAGTGCGCTCGTGGCGGGAGCGCCGATCTTCGGGAGCGGGGTTGGATCGGTCATATCCCGACGGTACAGGGAGCCGGAAGGTGCACAAAAGTGCTCTTCCTCTTCCGGCCGGTGTGGGCGGACTGACACGGTGGGGGCTGACAAGATGGGGTTGCGCCGGACAGCCGATGCAGGTGACCCCGTCATGATGCTGAAGTAGCTCCGCCCGGCCTGGTGGGGGAAATCACGTGGCGACAGGAATTGACGACGATGGCGAATTGATCCCCCCGGAAGACAGTGGGGCGGGTGTCGACTGGACGGAACGGGCGAAGCGGACCGGTGAGAAGGTCACCGATGTGGTGTTCTTTTTTGCCATCGCCTCCTATGCCCTCCTGGGTGTGTTACCCATCGCGATCAATATCGTGATCGGGTTTTTCACCGGCACACTTCCGGGCGAGGCCGCGGGCGGGTTGTTGGGGTTCGCGAGTGGGTATCCCGCTTTCGCCCCGCAAAACTGGCTGCTGTGGCTGCCCGCCGCCGCCATGCTTTTCCTGGCGTTCTGGACAATCCCTTCCGCGGTGCGTGGGTTCCACGTGTCGAGCCGCTCAACCTGGGCGGGTGCAACACTCACAATGTTTTTTACGGGCTTGGCCATCTCAACGGCCTTTGCTGGTGCGCCCGGTGTCGGCGGTGAGGGCGTTATTGCGGTGCTTGTTCTCGGCGCGACCTGGATCCTGTTCGCGCTTCGGGCAATCGCCGGTGCGCTACGCCTTGTGCCGAAGAGCTGGCGTGAGGACACCACGCTCGTCCTTGTTGGTTCGGATGACGACCCGAAGGTTCGTCGCGCACACCAGGCCCGCTCGCGCGGATAGATCACAACCGGGCCGCGGTGCTCGAATCGGATCAGGTCGGCGATGCCGGGGTGAGAACCTCTATCGCATCCTTCATGGCGCGCGACCAATACCCCGTGCCGACACGCTCACCGGCGAGCCACCGGGTGAGGCGCTTCGCTTCCGCGTCGAGGGCGAGTTGGTCGGCGGGAGCCACATCCTCGACGAGGTGCACAAACACAACGCCGTGCTCGTCCTGAACCCAGCATCCGACAATTCGACCATTCACCCACGCTGTCGTTCCGGCGTTGCCGCGCTGCTCGAACACGGCATCGCTGTGGGGGCCGAGGTAGAAATCGCGGGCCTGCCAGCCCATGGTGGTGGGGTCGAGTACGGGAAGAAGTGCAACCCACGGATCCGGGTTCGCCACCTCGTCGAGGTCGTCCGGTAATAACCAACCAATCCCGCCGCCGTCGAGGGAGACGGGCACGGCATTGAGGTCGGAGAGGGCCGCACGCACCGCAGCTTTGGTTGAGCCCAGCCACCAGGCAAGGTCGGCCTCGGTGCCCGGGCCGAAGGAGTACAGCCAGCGGTTCACCAGTTCGCGGTAGCCCTCCTGCGCGGGGAGCGTCGGGAGGTCTTCGCCCAGCCAGTGACGGTTTGTGCTCCAGCGCGGCCGGGAAGTGCGCCAATGCCCCGTGTTGGTGCCCCGCAGGACATCACCGTTCGCCCCGAGGTAGACGAGGAGTTGGGACGTGCCCAATGGCGCACTGCCGGCGGGCGCTGGCGGAATGTCGAGAAGGGGAATGGCCGTGCGGATCTCCGCGGTGGTGAGGCCGTCGGCCGTACCGTCGAGCGTTGTGAGAATTGTCGAGCGGGCCAGGTCGAGCCAATGCTGGCCGTCGTCGGCGATACCGGTGCTAACGACCTGCTTCGCCAGGCGCGTGCGTTCAGTGGTGGCGACCCTGGCCGAGGCGCTCGAGGTGGCGGCGGGCAGCAGGTCGCGCGGAAACACAAAAAGGGTGCGGCGCATCGCCAGCTGTTTCACGAGGCTACGGTCGGTGAAAAGCGCACGGTCCACGTCGGCGACAGTGACGCCGCGGGTGCGCGCCCAGTAGGACAGGTACACGGTGGCCGGCTCGGTGGCGTGCATCACCGTCATCGCGCGGGTCGCGGCCTCGGGGGAGTCGACCCGGGCGGCGGGCGCGAGCGCATGACGGATCGCCAGTCGTGCGCGGCGCTCGCTGTCAGGGACATGGCGCGCTATCGCTGGTGTGGTCGGGTGCGGCATGGGTCCAGCGTAGGGCGCCGCACCGCAGCATCCAGTCGCGTCGCGGTTGTCAGCGGGCGGAGGTGGTGACGGCCTCGGCGCCGGCCTTGATGAGGTCGGTGATGGAGGCGTCTGGCAGGTAGGCGCGGGTGAGGGCGAGGGCGACGGCAGGCAGCGCGCCCTCGTCCGGGAACAACAGGTAGAGGGGGGCTGCGCGCGGGTTGAACTTCTGTTTGAACTGGTGCAGCGAGCGGAACCCGTAGACCGGTTCGAGGGCGCCGCCGAGCTGGTCGAGTAATCTCTCGACCACCCCTTCCGCCTGGGGCTCGGAATGGGCGAGCGGGGCACCGGACAGCGACATGATCTGTGCGCCCTCGTCGCGGAAGGTGGCCGCGGAGGAGGCGATAAGAAACTCCATCACCGGGGGGAAGCCGCCGTCGCGGCGACGCATCAGGTCCAGCGTCCAGCCGCGGGTCTCGCCGGCCCCGCCGTAGATCGGCAGCCAGCTGAGGAATCCGTCGATCCGGCCCTCGGCGGTTTCGGCGAGGGCGAGCCGCACCGCGGGATCGAGTGCCTCGTCGATGCTGCCGAGGGTGAATCCCATCTCGGGCAGGCCCTTGTCTCCCACCCACTGCTCCGAGATGCCGTCGATCTGGCGGCGCACCGAATGCGGTTCGGAGTCGAGCGTGGTGAGGCGGAACGTGACGGCCTCGCGGCCGGCGCGATTCACGGCGGTGCGCACCGTGTTCCAGCGTTTGCCGGTGAAGGCGAGGCCGGGCAGGTCAACGATGGTGTCCTCGGCGATCTGCAGGGCCCGCCAGGTCGACGGGTTCACCGCGCGGCCGGCCTCGGTCGCGCCGAAGACGCAGGGCAGCAGGCCAACCCGCTCGCATTCCTCCACCCACTCGTCGAGGGTGAA
>Ga0247735_1000117_pt1 | contig 38058 bp, 34 predicted proteins | sample UWRJL178409R2_FD_180934 | JGI IMG/M metagenome (GOLD analysis project Ga0247735, IMG submission 180934) | Plant litter microbial communities from Arlington Agricultural Research Station in Wisconsin, United States - UWRJ-L178-409R-2 | ecosystem: Environmental > Terrestrial > Plant litter >... | reverse complement strand
ACCCACCAGGGTGACCGCCCCCTCGGCCACCCAGCGGTCGAGGTCTTCGCGTACCTGGTCGTCAATGGCGTCTTCGGTCGGCCACCACGGGTCGGGCAGTCCGAGCGAGATCGCGTTTTTGGGTGGCGACTGCCGGTTGTCGGCGTCGTAGTTCCACTGGCCGCCGGCCGGGGACTCGCCTTCCATCAAAATCCCGGTGCGCTGGCGCACCGTGCGGTAGAAGTCTTCGAGCAGCAGGCGTTTGCCGCCGCGGGCGCCGGCCCACATCGCGAAGTCCTGCTCACTGGTAACGAACCCGCGGCTCGGCAGCACGTGCAGGCCGAGCCGGCGCACCATCGCCCGCGCCGCCCACGACGTCGGGTCGATGACCTCGAGTGCAGCGGGGTCAACAGGCCCGGGTTGTGTGGCGGTGCCCACCACGTCGCTGTACCGCTCGACCTGGTGAAAATCGACGCGATCGCCGAGCTCGGCGGCGCGGTGGCGCATGGCCGACAGCAGCAGGTGCGCCTTCGCGCGGTGCATGGGAGCGCGCGCGAATACCGAGCGTGCCTCGATGAGGAGCATCCGCCCGCCGTCATCGAACTGCGGGCCCAGTTGGCCTGCAAAAATCCAGCGCGTGCGAGCCATGGTTCTCCTCTAGATGGTCTGCCAATCGTAGGCGGCACACCTGACAGCAATCAGGGCTGGCGCGCAGCAGCCAGAGGGTCGCTCACCCTAGGCTGGGCTCATGACGAGCGCGCTGCTGACGGACCGTTACGAACTCACGATGATCGATGCTGCGATCGGCAGTGGGCGGCACGAGATGCCCTGCGTGTTCGAGGTGTTCGCCCGTCGGCTTCCGGATGCTCGTCGCTACGGCATCGTCGCCGGCACCGGGCGCCTGCTCGACCTGATCGCCGAATTCCGTTTCGGGGATGCCGAGCTCGACTGGCTGCGCGACAACGCGGTGGTCAGCACGGCCGCCCTCGACTGGTTCGCCAACTACCGCTTCACCGGCACCATCACCGGGTACCGAGAGGGCGAGGTGTATTTTCCGAACTCCCCGCTGCTGACGGTCGAGAGCGGCTTCGCCGAGGGTGTGGTGCTGGAGACGCTCGTTTTGAGCGTGCTGAACTACGACAGCGCGATCGCCAGTGCCGCCGCCCGTATGGTGTCCGCCGCCGACGGCCGCCCGCTCGCCGAAATGGGGTCGCGCCGCGCCAACGAGAGTGCTGCGGTGGCCGCAGCGCGCGCCGCGTTTATCGCCGGCTTCAGATCCACCAGCAACCTCGAGGCCGGCCGCACCTGGGGCATCCCCACCATGGGAACTGCCGCCCACGCCTTCACCCTGCTGCACAACACCGAGGAAGAGGCCTTCGCCGCGCAGGTCGCGGCGATGGGTTCAGGCACCACGCTGCTGGTCGACACCTACGACGTTAAGGTGGCCGTCGACCTCGCCGTCAAGGTTGCAGGCACGGAGCTTGGGGCCGTGCGCCTCGACAGCGGGGACCTCCCCGTTCTGGTTGGCGAGGTGCGCGCCCAGCTTGACTCGCTCGGGGCCACCAACACCCGGATCACCGTCACCAACGACCTCGACGAGTACACGATCGCCGCCCTGCGCGCTGCGCCGGTGGACGGCTACGGGGTTGGCACTTCGGTGGTCACCGGTTCCGGCCACCCGGCCGCCGGTCTCGTCTACAAACTCGTCGCCCGCCAGGACCCCGACGGCACGTGGGTTCCGGTGGCGAAGAAGTCCACCGCGAAGGCGACCGTTGGTGGCCAGAAGTTCCCGGTTCGCTCCCTGCAGGACGGCATCGCCGTCGCCGAGACGATCTACCTCGGTGGCACCCCGGATGTCTCGGACACCGAGCGCCCGCTGCTGGCCACGCTGGTGCGCGACGGCGTGATCGACGAACGATTCCGCGGTGCCGCCGGCACCTTGCTCGCCCGCGAGAGGCGCGAACTCTCCATCGCGGAGCTGCCCGCCGACGCACTGCGGCTCAGCCGCGGCGAGCCGAGCATCCCCACGATCTACACCACGCTCTGAGGCACGCCTTGCCCCTCGCTCTGGGCGACTGCCGGCCGGCCTAAAAACCCATCAGGGCGAGGTAAGCGCCGGCGAGCTGCTCGCCCCAGCCGACACCGATCGCGGCCCCGAGCAACATAAAGGGACCGAACGGGATCGCGGTCTTCCGCCCACCGCGCTTCAGCGCGATCATGACCAGCCCCACCGCCGCGCCGACCAGGAACGCGGCGAAGGCCCCGATGACCAGGGCGCCCCAGCCGACCCAGCCGAGGGCAAGGCCGAGCACTCCGGACAGTTTGACGTCGCCAAACCCCATCCCCGCCGGGTAGGCGAAGGCCACCAGGAAGTAGAACGTGAAGAGCGCCGCTCCCCCGATGGCCGCGCGGACCAGGTTCGCCGGGTCGCCCGCGACGATCGCGGCGACCCCGAACAATGCAAGCACCACGATGTAGGAGGGCAGCACAATGCTGTCCGGCAGTCGTTTGTGATCGATGTCGATCGCGGTCAGCGCGACCGCGATCGCGGCGAGATACAGGTAGGCCGGAAGCTCCAGCACGAGTCCGAAGTGCAGGAATACCAGCACAAACAGGAGGGAGGTGCCCGCTTCCAGCAGCGGGTACCGCCACGAGATCGGGGTTTTACAGTTTCGGCACTTCGCCCGCAGCGCGAGGAACGAGAGCACGGGGATGTTCTCCCACCACAACAATCGGTGCCCGCAGTTTGGGCAGGCGCTCGGCGGGTTCACCACAGATTCGCCGCGCGGTACCCGCCAGGCCACCACGTTGAGGAACGACCCGATCAGCAGGCCGAGCACGGCCGCGAACACCACAAACAACGGGGTCAGCTCTACCACCAGGTCATCCACGAGTCACACACACGTCACAGATTATTGGATGCTCAATCCGCAGGATTCTTCGGCGTGGGCGCTAATCTGCGCCGATGCCGCCTCGATGGTTTCTGCCGTCGCACCGTCGGGGAGCACGAGCGAGGCTGCATCGCCCTTCGACTCGACAAGCGCCAGGATCATGTCGCCCAGAACCACCCAGTCCGTCGACACGTCCTCCGGCGCCATTGCCTGCATCTCTCGCACAAACGTGGTCACCGCGTCGGTATAGGCGGGCGAGGCAACGTCGATATCGGTCGGGAAGATCCCGTTGCCAGCCGCGAGTGTGTCGTCGAGAGCCTGGCAGTAGGCGCCACGATCCGGGTTGAGAACGGTCGTCGCGTCCTCGGCGTCACCCGCCTCGACCGCACTTCCGACGTCGCTGTCCGTGGTGCTCCACCAACGCACCACTTCGTCGTCGGCACTGTCGCTACTGGTGGATGCGCCGGGGGCAGCGTTCGGCCCGCCCGGGTTCGACGAGTTCGAGTTCGCCACCACGATGACCACAACGGCCGCGATGATCACAGCAATGGCGGCCACCAGCACCAGGAGGGTGCGGCGGCCCAGCTCGAACGGTACGGCGACCTTAGCCACCGGAGGCCGTTCCGAACAGCTCCGCTGCTGCTGCAGCATCCAGCGGCGAGAGGTAGATGGATCCTGAGTACGAGGTGATCACGTCACCGGCGATGGAGCCGTCGGCGATTCCCGCGACCGGGTTTACCACGATCTTTGTGACAGACAGTGCGCGCTGGCCACCAACCTGCAGTTCCGCGATGAAACTGTCGAGCGACTCTGCCGGCCCTTCCGCGGTGAAGGTCACCGGAAGGGCGAATGTCTGGCGAACTGCTGCTGCAGCCGCAGTGGCTGCCGCCGCATCTGCCGCTGCCTGCTCGGCGGTGACTTCAGCGTCATCTGCGGCGTCTTCGGCTACCGCCGCGACGGGCGCCTCGACAACTCCCTGGGCGAGGGTAGTCACATTCTCCGGTGAACCGATCGAGACCGAGGTCACCGAGACGAGGTACTTCTCGGCCGCGGATTTCAGCGACTCCGCGAATACCTGCGTGTCGTTGCGCACCGGCAGCTCGAGGCGGCCGGCGGCCAGGTCGGCCTGCAGTTCAGGCAGGTCGGATTCGGACTTTTTGAGGCTGGCGATGCGTGCCACCAGCGTGGTGTTGAGGGTCTCGACGGATGCCGTCTCGTCCTGGATGTCGCTTGGCTGTCAGTTGTGGGCTGACCAGGAGGAGCCAGCCCAACAGCAGGATAACGAGGGTGGCGACGGCGCCGCCGATCAGCCAAAGCCGGGATTCCTGGAGCGCGTTCACTGGGCTGCTCCCTCTTCTGTAGCGAAACGGTCGCTGACGGCGGCGCCGGTCACCGAAGCCTGAGCGGTGAACTCGACTCCGCCAGTGGCTTTGTCCCGAATGGAGACGATGTACGGAACAGTGAGCCCGTCAAGCCCTCCGATGTTGTTGATCAGCGCGGATACGCCTGATTCATCGGGGGCGAAACCGGTGAAGTCGAGGCTGCCGATAACTGGCAGTCCCGAGTCATCCAACACCGCGGCGGAAGCACCGAGTGTCGCGGCATCACCGCCCACGGTGGTGCCGTCTGCCAGAACCGCATTGATACTGGAGATAGTCACCCCTTCGGGGATCGCCGACCGCAATTCGGTAACAAAATCCGCCGAAGTGACGTCATTAACAAAGATCCGGTCTAGCTGGGACGAGATCCCATCGATGTCGGTGAGTACGGCCGACACATCCGCATAGGTTCGCTGCATCGCGGCAAGATCCGCATTGGTGCTTTGCGCAGCATCCAGCCCGCCCTGAGCCGAGGCCGTGGACAGCAGCGCGCCCGCGAATCCCACAAGTACAACGGCGACCCCGGCCACAACCGCCACCAAAGCGTAATTCTTAGTTTTCTGCGCGGCTTTCAGCTGCAGAATCGACTCCGGCAGAAGATTTGCCCGAACCGACGTCGAGCTGCTTCGTGGTGCCAGCTGCAAACCTTTTCGAGAACTTAGTAGGGGCAGATTGGTCATTGGAACCTCCCAGGGTCAGGCCGATTGCGGATGCGCTCACAGCGCTGAAAAGTGCAGGGTCCCCCACGGAGGACGCAAGTTTGAGGTGGTCGAGCGGTTCGGCGAATTCCACCGGCACATTTTGCTGGCGTGCCAGTGACTGGCGGAGGCCAGACAGCTGGGCTCCCCCGCCCGTCAGCTTGATGCTGTCGATCTTCAGGTCCTGGTTTGACGACGCAAAGTAGGCAAGGGAGCTACGGATCTCGGACAGAAGGGGCCCAACAGCCGCGCTGACAACGTCGGCGACATCCGGGCCGAACGTCTCGTCGAATCCGAAGTCGCGCTTCTGTGTCTCGGCTTCCGCGTGGGAGATACCCAGACGTTCGCTCAGGGTGTCGGTGATCTCATCCCCTCCGCGGGAGATCGCTCGAACCATCAGGGGAATCCCGTCGGATTGCACCATCACCGTGGTGAGGGTCGCACCCACATCGATAACAACAAAAACACCATGGCCTGACGACCCCTGGATGAGCGACCGCAGGGCAGCGAAGGGTCCGAGGTCAACCGCAACAACATTGAGTCCGGCTTTTTCGACCGCCCGCACGATGCTGGCCACGCCTTCGCTCGGCAACGCCACCAACAATCCCGGCTGTTTTCCACTGATATCGAGAGCACCGATCGGGATGAAATCGAGCACTGCGCGCTCGATCGGGATCGGGACAACATCACGCACCAGAAACGGGAGCGCCTTTCGCATCTCGGAAGTCGGTAGGGCAGGCAGGGCAATTGACCGCACGGCCACCTGGCCACTGTTGACCGACAAGTTGACTCGCCGACCCTTGAATCCGTCCGACTTCCACAGTTCCTTGACCGCACGGGTGACGGCGGCAGGCTCCATCGCAATTCCGGCTCGAACGGCACCAAGTGGCAAGCCAAGCTGGCCAAACCGCTCGAGCGTCAGTTCACCTTCCTTGGACAGTGAGACCTCCGCCGCCCGGATGCTCGACGCACCTATGTCGAGTCCGATCACTCCTGTTGCTGCCATGAGGCTCTCCTATCGGTCGGGGTTAAGTTCAAATTCGTGGATGCGCGATGCTGGAGCAGGTCGCGGAACCGTTGGGGCTGCCTCACGGAGTACCGACCTTCTCGGTGATGCCCTGGAGGGTCCAAACCAGTCCGCTGACGCCGGAGGCCGGCACCCACGGGAATCCCTTGCTCGCGAGGGTGCGGTCGTGCAGATAGTCCAGGTTGTAGCCGGACTGTCGACGCGTTGCGCTGTTGGTGGTCAGCGTTTCCCACTCCACACCGGTGACGCCGTGATGACTCTGGTAAATCCCCCCGTTGACCTTGAGGGTGCCAAGTTGGACGCCGCGGTTGTAGTTCATCAGCTGGAACGATCCGGTCAGCGCGTAGATCGCGGCATCTACCTGAAGAACCGGTGTTGCCAGCAGGTTGATGTACTGGCGTGAGGGATGCGCCGCGTCGAAGGTCGTTGACGACATCCCACCGGTGTAAAGGCCCGTGACGTCGTTCGGGCAATACCCCGCAGTTGTTGTGCCCGCCGTCGGCGGAGTTCCGGCAATCGGCGCGGTCCGGCAGGACACCGGGTGGTAGACAAGCACGTTAGCTTTTGCGGCGAGAACCACTGCGTCAGTCGAGGTGAAGTAGGGGACTTCGGTCGGCGCGACAGTCGGTGCGGTGCCCGATGCTTGTTTAATATCACCAGTGACAATCACATCGTTCTCCGCTGCGATACTCACAGCACCAATAATCGTTCCCTCAATGTAGGCGTCTCCCAGATCGGCCGCATATTGTGTGCGATCAGATACGACAGGAAAGGCCGAAATGCTGGTTGAGATAGTGCCAGACGCTGTCGTCGTTTTGATCGCTGTAACCTGAATTTGCTCGAGAATGGCTCCGCCGGTCGTGGGGTTCCAGGTCCCGATACATAAACCAGCCAGTACCAGGACGCAGGTCATGGGATTGCGAGTTATTACCGTGGACGCGGTTTGAACGGTTGCATCACTGTAGGCAGCAGACGAGACCGACCCTGCCATCAGCGGATCCGAGGTCACGCCGGTTCCCGTTCCATAGGTCGCCGCAGTCGTGGTACGCACCGCCGTTGCTGTGGTCGTGACGGGTGCCGCCCATTCATAGGATCGGCCGGTCGTTCCAATTAACGCACCTGATCCGGGCGAATTCCTTCCGTTGAATGCTGATATTAGCGCTGAATGTAAGGCATCGCCGACGGATACTGTCGCGAACGCGGCGCTTGCAACAGCGGTTCTCGTATCAGTTGTGAAGGTAGCAAGGTTCTTTCCAATTTCGGACTCGAACCGCCCTTGAGTGTTCGTAGTTCCGGCCCATCGGTTCGTCCAGGTTCCCAGTCCGTAGGCAGTAGCCGGCTGGACAGTCGACGGCCCCACGGTCGACGGACCGCTTGCACGAAAGATCGAATTAGAAGAAGTACGTGCGCTGGCAGAATCCTGCGGTGCGGAAACGGGTGGAACGACGACTGGTGGTGTTGTGACAGCCACGTTTTTCACGTAGATCGTCTTGCCTGTGTAAGGGTAAGTCGCCTCGAATACGCTGGGAGTGCTTCCCACCAGCGGAGCTGTGATGTTCGGAGAGGTTGATGTGTAGCAGTAGGACGTAGAACCGACCGTACTTGTTGGCGTCAACGGGCTCGTAACAACGACATTCGCTCCAACTATACGAATACGTGTCGGCCCGGTATAGGTGCAGGTCGCTGCAGCAGCTGCCGATGCGCCATCCCAAGTAGGAAGTATGGGGCCCGAAGCGACGGTCTGCGGCAGCTTCGAGCCGAGGGCTGGGGCGCTCGCGGGAAGTTGTGCGAACGTTCGGAACCGCTTGCTGCTGTCGGCTGCGGGGATAGACAGCGTCGACCATTTAGACTGCACCAGGTCTCGAAAGGTGGGGCCAGCGCCGCCTGTGACGCTGCTACTGATAAGCAACGCGTCCTCGGAGTACACCTTGCCATTCATCTTCGAAACGGTACTGAAAGATATCTCACAGGTGTCAGTGCGGCTCACGGGCGTGGTCCCGACAATTCCGGTCTCGCCCCAGTCAACTCCGGCGTTATTGGGGTCGCTTATGCCGGCGGCCACTCGCATTGCCTGGCGCCCCGGGACAGCCGTTCCGGCGGAGGATGTTGAGTTGTACCAATAGGTGTCGCAGGTATCCACCGTCGGCTGTGCGGTGGAGCTGCCCGCGCCGTTCCATGCCACTGAACCTGTGCTCGACAAATTGACCTTTTTTGTGAAGTCAGCTCCCGTCACACTCCCGTCGAGAGGGATGCTCCGAATCTTGAACCGGTCTCTCACCGAAGCGGCAGACTGCGTTTCATACTTAGTGACGAAGAGGTAATCCAGCAGATTCGGTGAACCCTTGATGTCAGCGATGAGCGTGCGGGACTGAGCATTGGTCGAACCAGGATTAATGGTGCCGATGCTCAGAACCCGGACGAAGCCGTCATTGACGTAGGTCAAAGGGTTGAGGACTCTCCAGCTGAACTGGGAACGCCCTGTATGAATAACTTCATTGTTTTCCACCGGCGAAGAAGCAATGAAGGCGCAGGATCCGGGTGTTTTGCACGAAGTGTTGACATCGACAATGAAGTCGTTGACACCGCCCTCAGCGGCCGCGAGCGCTGCGGCAGAGTCGATGGACTGTCTAGATGGCACGACTTGAGAGGCCGTGATCGTTGTTGCGGCAACTACCAATGCCATCAGGATTAGGGCGATGAACAACACCACGATCAGGCCTTGGCCCCCTTCGGGGTTGCTTGCGCGCACGCAATTAAACCTTCGCCGAATCATGGTGTTGCTCCAACCGTGGCGCCTTGGTAAACATGTGTTCTTCCGGTGCTGTCGGTGACGGTCAATGTGACGCGAATGTTCACGATCTTGCCGAGGGCCTCGTTTGCGCCCTTGACACCCGCACAAGTCAACACGGCGACAGTTTCTAGTTCTGGATTGGGGCTACATCCGACACTGGAGCATATCCCCGCATACGTGCCTGCACCGATGGTGCGGCATAGTTGGCTGTAGCCGGTGCCAGAGCTCCCGATAAGAGCACCTTTCGCATCAACGGCGGCGAATGTTGCCGATGCATTTGTGGCAAGTACCCTTCGAACTGTCGGTGTCGAAGGCCACCCGACCGATGAGCTGGGTGTATAGCGCTCTTCGATGACCTCGCCGCCCATAGAAATCAAATTGATTCGGGTTGGGAGGGTCTCGGCGTTGGATCCGGTGCGGTTATTGATTGACGCATAAAACGTCACCTGGTTCTCGGTGACTTTTTCGAAAGAGTGCACATTACCATTTGTCCGGAATGGTGTTTCCGCGACTTGGAAGAGGTTGTTCCAAGAGTCCAAGACAACGCGGGCTTCGGTTGCGGACTCCGAGCGTTCGATAGTGCTGGTCGTCGCGGTGTTCAGGCTCAAGAATACGTAAAGGGCCATGATGCCGAGCACTGATGAGATTGACATTGCAGTGATCAACTCGATTGTGGTCATGCCTTGCTCGTTGCGAAAGCGTCGCATGATGCGGCGAATGTCGCCGGTCACGGTGCCACAGCTTCACACGCGATGCGAGTATCCATGACCACGGGAGAGATGCGGCCGCTGGGAAGGGCAACCGTAATTTCAATGTTGCGGAACCCGCCCGTGCCAACCACTGAACCGATAAAACAAGGAGTTGTCCAGGCAGGTGAGGCGGCGACGGTAACGGTGTACTTGCGTCCGTCGACCGAAGTGGCTGAACCCATGGCGAGCGGCCTAGCGGTCACGACCGGGTTGGGACCAAGGGCCATCACGCGGTCTAACTCTTGTTGGGCTACTTGGCCGGCCGCGACGCGTTGATTGGTGACGTCTGATGCTCGGATGGAGCTGATGATGGCGAAGGTTGCGGCACCGGCGACCAGCATAAACAATGCCAGCGACACGATGACCTCGATGAGCGTGAACCCTTCGTCGGCTTCTTTCATCACACCCGCCTCTCCGCGCTGATGGAACCGCTGGGCGAGATGACATCTCGCCCAGCGGTTGTGTTACTTGGGTATGGCTACGGGGTCTGGCGGAGTTTTGCCGTACCGCTGTCGTAGGTCCACGATTTAGTCGAGACATCCTTGTGTGCCGTCACGATTGTGTAGACACCGCCACTGATCGTGTAGGTGAGCGTGACGCCAGGGGACAAGTTGATGATCGGCTCGCCTCCAGTTGCTGGCGGTGTAGCGGGACCAGTTCCGCCTTCTCCAACTGAAACGAAAGCAAGGGGATAGGCGTTGTTGTTTGAATAGAACGCTTCAATCGCCGGAATGGCATTGCGCGCATCGGCCTCTGCGGAACGGGACCAAGCAGCTTCACGCTGGCTGAGGAAGACGGGGATTGCGATGGCAACCAGGATGCCAATGATCACAATGACAACGAGAAGCTCTGTCAGGGTGAAGCCGCGTTCGCCGTTGAGGCGTTCCTTACGAATTTGCTGCAGGTGAGAAATCACGAGTCGTGATCCTTTCTTGTGATGCGGTCCCGTTCCCCCCAAAGAGAGCAGTTCCACTGTTGTTGTGGCATCCCGTTAAGAAAACGGAATTCTGTTGCCGGGGTCTAGGTGAGGCCGGGCAAAATCCAGGTGCTCGGTGTGACGCTTCCGCCCGATTTCGAGCAGTTTGTGTACGCGAGTTTGAGGTCGACGATGTTTTTGGTGGTGTCACCACTCGTCTTGATTCCGATCTTGGCGACACCCGGAACGTTCAGTAGAACGTCAAGACCGAGGCCGAGCCGAAGGGAAAGACCTGAGGCGTAGGTGCTTGTGGCGGTCGTAACCACCTCGGAGCCAACACCGACATTGAGGGTTGCTTCGAGCCCCGCAAGGTTTCCGATGAGCGCTCCAACTGCACCGAGTCCGAGACCAGAGAGTATGTCCGACAGGCCCAGCTCAACGGCGACGTTCAATAGGCTGCCGTTCAGCACAACGTTGGCTTTCAGCCCGGGGATATTGATCGGCAGGGATCCGCCGACGGGAAGCGTTGCTCCCAGCACCTTGACGTTGATGGCGGCCACACCAGCATTGTTCGAAACGTCAACTCCAACGACTGGTTGGCCGTTGTAGGTACCCAGAAGACCAACACTTGCTGTGGAGGCGGTGCTGGATGTCGGGACCGTGCTGAGCGTGCCCGAGCATTGCGATGTCGACTGGACTACCCCGGTTTGGACAACATTCACAAGCCCGAGCAGGCCGCCGATCGATACCCCGGCGATTTGGGACTTGGCGACCAACTTGTCGCCGCCGGTGACGAAGACACGCTGGGTTGTGCCCTGCACCAGGGTGGTGCCGAAGGTGATAACCCCGGGAACGTTGATTCCCAGGCCACCCTGCTGGTAACAGGTAGTCGACCCCGCTGCACAGGTAACCGGGGTTCCCGTCGTCAGTGTGTTCTCGGCGGGATCAATTGTTGGCCCCGGGGTTTCCGCGTTGTGGTTTCCGCCAACAACAGAAACTAACAGCGGGTTGACGATGGTCGACGGAAGGTTGGCGACTCCCGCCAGGAGTGGATTGACGAGGCTGTTGAGGACGGGGGTGACTACGCCCCCGAGTAGACCTCCGAGTAGTCCGCCTCCGAGGAGCTCCACCTCGGCGGGAGCAAATGCCACAGAGCCGGGATAGGCAATTGCCGGCGAAGCGTGGTCGGTCGCCGTATCCGCGGCCATCGCTGGGGTAACCGAGATGCCGGTGAACATGGCGGCCAGGGCCGTCGTCGCGATAATGCTGGCCGCGGTTCGACGTGAACGGAACTTCTTCATTGCAGTCACCTCACCGAATCTGGTCGTAGATCGAGAACATGGGGAGGTAGAGCGAGACAACCATGGTGCCGACGACTATGCCGAGGACAACAATGAGCAGCGGTTCCAAAAGCGAAGCCAGTGCGTCTGTCGTGGTTTCCACCTCGACGTCGTAGAACTCCGCGACCTTCGAGAGCATGTTCTCGACCTGGCCGGTGTCCTCACCAACAGCAAGCATCTGGGAGACCATGGGAGGGAAGATCTCGGGATTGTCCATCATTGGGCCGGAGAGCGAGCGTCCCTCTCGGACCGCTTCCTGCACCTGGCCGATGACCTGGGAGACCCGTGCATTACCGGTGGTCTCCGCAACAACATCGAGGGCTTGAAGGATCGGAACACCCGCGCCGAGCAGCATCCCGAGGTTGCGGGAGAAACGACTCATCGCGATCTTTTTGTTCAGCTGGCCAAACACCGGAAGTTTGAGCTTGATCGTGTCAACGCGAAGCAGGAATGCCGGGTTTTTGATGGCGGATTTCCAACCGAGGCGGCCCGCGATGACTGCGACCAGGAGCGTGGGGAGGATCCACCAGATGTTGTCACTGAGGACAACAAGCACTTGGGTCGGAAGCGGAAGCTGGCCGCCGAGCTGGTCGAACATGCCCTGGAAGACAGGAACGATGAACACCAGCATGACCGTGACCAGTGCGAACATCAGCCCGAGGACCACGAGCGGGTAAACCATCGCGCCCTTGACCTTCGAGCGCAGCTTCGACTCGGATTCGAGGACGGTCGCTACCCGGTCAAGGGCGCGGTCGAGGAATCCGCCCGTCTCGCCGGCGCGGACCATGTGGTACATCATTGCGGGGAAAACATCCCCACGACGCTGCATGGCAGCAGACAAGGACGAACCGGCGCGAACCTCGTCGTCGATGGCGCCGATAGCCTTTTTGAGACCGGGACGCTCGGACTGGGCGCCGAGGATCGACAGGGCCCGAACGAGGGAGAGCCCGGACGACACCATGGTGGCGAACTGGCGGGAGAAGATCACAAGGTCTTTGAGCGTGGGCTTGGTGCGGCTGATTCCGGGAATGACGATGTCCCGGTTCATGCCAACGCCGGCTTCGTCGATCGTCATCGGAACAACGCCCTGGTCGGCGAGGCGGGAGGCTACGGTCTCGCGGGAGTCGGCATCGAGCTTGCCCTTGATGGTTTTGCCATCGATGTTCATACCCTGGTAGCTGAAAGTCTTCGTCGGCATGGTTAGCCCCTCCCGGCGAGCCGCGCGAAGTCGAGCGGGTCCTGGGCAGCTTCGTAGGCCACGCGGTACTCGATCAGGTCGCGGGAGACGAGGCTGGCGAGTTCGCGGTCGAAGGTTGTCATACCGACGTCCGATCCGGAGTGCATTGCCGAGGGGATCTGGAAGGTTTTGCCTTCACGAATGAGGCTGCGGATCGCTGGCGTCGCGAGCATAACCTCGGCGACCAGCTGGCGGCCGTTTCCGCCTTTGCTGGGCAGGAGCGACTGCGAGACGACGGCCTGCAGGGTATTGGCGAGCTGCGTACGGATCTGCGCCTGCTGGCCGGAGGGGAAAATGTCGATGAGGCGGTCGATTGTCGCCGCGGCACCCTTGGTGTGCAGGGTGGCGAGCACAAGGTGGCCGGTTTCCGCGGCGCTGATGGCGACCTGGGTGGTCTCAAGGTCGCGAAGCTCGCCGACCAGGATGATGTCGGGGTCCTGCCGAAGAGCGTGCTTGAGCGCGGCCGCGAACGTGTGGGTGTCCGTGCCAACCTCACGCTGGTTGATAACAGCCATTTTGTGTTTGTGGACAAACTCGATGGGATCTTCGATGGTGAGGATGTGCGCGGGGCGGGTGGCGTTGGCCTGGTCGAGGATGGCAGCGAGCGTGGTCGTTTTACCGGAGCCGGTGGGGCCGGTGACAAGCACGAGTCCGCGGGCGAGGCGTGCCATGTCACCGAGGGCGCCGGGGGCACCAAGGGATTCGAGGCTGGGTACCTTGCTGGGGATCACGCGGAATACGGCACCGAGGGCGCCCTGCTGCAAAAAGATGTTGACGCGGAAGCGGGCGACACCCTCAACCTCGAAGGAGCGGTCGCGCTCGAGCACCTCCTGGAATGTCTCCCATTCCTCGTCGGTGAACAGGTCGCGCAGGATTGACTCGGTGTCCTCCGCGCTGAGTTCGGAGGAGGCGATCGCCAGTTCGCCGGGCAGCTCCAGCGGGCGCAGGTCGCCGTGGATACGCACCATCGGGGGGCGCCCGACGGTGAGGTGGAGGTCGGAGGCTTTGACCGCAACAACCTCGGTGAGCAATTCACGCAGGAAGGAGAGGCCGACCGGTTCGGTGGGAGCGATCGACACCACGTCGGAAAGACCGTCTGTCGCGCCCTCGATGTTTGAAATCGAGGTCGAGAAGTATCCCGTCATACTCGCCCCCCGGTCGTGACGGAGACCCGCATCTGGGTACAACCGAACTGTCTAATTGGGAGCGACGGTATCAGCGGATTTGAACAATATTGAGCGCGTTTCACACATCCCAGTACCACTGGGGCGCGAAACCAGTGTCACCTATTTGGGGGCGCGCTCGCAGGAAAACCGAAGCTCGACGCGGTACAGGAGCGCCAATCCCCCGACACCCGCTGGCCGGGGAACCGCGGCGAGAGCCATGTCCGCTGGTGAGCGGGTTGCCAAACCAGGTGAACCGGCTGGTCGCCAGCGCCCAGCGGCGTTAGCGGGCGACGCGCAGAACCTCGACGGGCGAGGTGACTCCCTGCGAGGCTTTGAACAGGCCGTCCTCCCGCAGGGAAAGCATTCCCTCCTCGCGAGCCACGGCACGCAGTTCCTGGCTGGATGCTCCGGACACGGTCAACCGCTCGATCTCGTGGGTGACCGGCATGATCTCGTGCAGGGCGAAACGCCCCCGGTATCCGGTCTGCGAGCACACGCGGCATCCCACCGCTTTCCAGAGCTTTTTAGGCTCATCGATCGCCAGCTCGTGCCAGCGCAGGGAGGAGAGTTCCTCTGCGGTCGGCTCGTATTCCTCCTTGCACCAGTCGCAGAGGCGGCGCGCGAGGCGCTGGGCCATGACGGCGTCGAGCGAGGAGCCGAGCAGGAACGGCTCGACGCCCATCTCCACAAGCCGGCTGACCGAGCTCGGTGCGTCGTTGGTGTGCAAAGTGGAGAGCACGAGGTGGCCGGTGAGGGCGGCCTCGATGCCCAGCTGGGCGGTATCGCGGTCGCGGATCTCACCGATCAGCACCACGTCGGGGTCGGAACGCAGGATCGCCGGGAGCACGGAGGCGAAGGTGAGCCCGGCTTTGGCGTTGATCTGTACCTGGTTGGCGCCGGCGAGCCGGTACTCGACGGGGTCTTCCACGGTGATGATGTTCACCTCGGGGCGACCGATCGCCGTCAGTGCGGCGTAGAGGGTGGTCGACTTTCCCGAACCGGTCGGTCCGGTGACCAGCACCATGCCGTGCGGGCGGTGCAGCGATTCGTTCAGCGCGGCATAGTTGCGCTCGCTGAAACCGAGCTTGGTGAGGTCGAGTTCAATGCGGTCGGCATCGAGTACCCGCAGCACCACCTTCTCGCCCCACACCGTGGGCAGCGTCGCCACACGCAGGTCGACGGTGCGCGCGCCGTGCGGCAGCGTGATGCGGCCGTTCTGCGGGAGGCGGCGCTCGGCGATGTCCATCGAAGCCATCACCTTGATACGCGAGATCAGCGCGGGCATCGCGCTCTGCGGCACGGTCTCGATCTCGTGCAGCACCCCGTCGATGCGGTAACGGATGCGCAGGTCGCCGTCGGTCGGCTCCACGTGGATGTCGGAGGCGCGGTTACTGACGGCCTGCTCGAGCAGCGAGGTGACGTAGCGCACGATGGGCTCGTCACTGTCGCCGGCGACGATCAGCTTCGCGAGGTCGTCCTCCACGATGCCAAGCTCGTCGAGGCTGTTGGTGTCGCGCGAGTAGCGGTCGATGGCGCGCGCGAGGTCGTCCACGGCGGCGATCACCAGCACGGGGTCGCGGCCGGTCGCGGCACGAACGTCGTCGATGGCGACCACGTCGCCCGGGCTGCTGGTGGCGACGGTGACGGTGTGGTCGGTCGCGGCGACCACCAGGATCGAGTGGCGGCGGCTGAGGCTGAGCGACAGCAGACGTGCGGCGGCCGGGTCTATCCGCACCTGCGAGAGGTCGACGGAGGCGAGGCCCCAGGCCGACGCGGTGGCCTCGGCCACTTCGAGGGAGGTGACCAGTTGCTCCGCGAGCAGCAGGTCCGTCGCCGGGCGGCCCTTGAGGTCGGCGCCGGAGACGATCCTCATCGCCCGGTCGACCTGCAGCGGCGCACGGTCGCGCAAGCGCTCGAGCAGGTAGAGGATCGCAGCATCCGGATCGGCGATCTTTGGGATGTTGCCTCGATCAGGCGATACCGCCATCAAACTTCCCCTTGGGTCCACGCTGCGGCGGGCAATGCCGGGGAAAGCGTTAGATCCCCACGAGTTGTATCTTTAGTTACACCAAAGGTCCTCGTGGACAGCAGACTAGTGCTTGAGCTTCTCGTAGACCTCTTTGCAGGTGGGACATACCGGGAATTTCTCAGGGTCGCGGCCCGGAACCCACAGCTTTCCGCAGAGCGCGCGCACCGGTTTGCCGGTCAGCGCGGACTCCATGATCTTGTTTTTCGGCGCATAGTGCGAAAAACGCTCGTGGTCGCCCTCTTCAACCTGCTCACGGTTGAGGAGTTCTTCGAGTTCGCGGTCGAGGGTGTCTGTTCCGCCGCCGGTGTGATCGGTATCGCTCATGGGTCTAGTTTCTCATGCTGAAGGCCAGAAGTTCCGGTGCCCGTTTGGTGAAAATGTGGCCGCCCCAGTAGATGCCGAGGGCCAGCACCACCAGGCCAAGCGAAATTCCCACGGCGAACGATGCCCAGGCCCACGACGGGTCGACCAGGATGCCGAGCGCGGCAAAAATCAGTGCAGGGATGGCGAGCAGGAAGGTCAGGATAAACGACAGCGACTGGATGATGGACGACGCCGTGCCCGTGGACTGCGGGCCCGAGAACGGGCTGTCTCCGGGACGGGCCACCGGATACGGGAAGCGGGCGGACATGATGCTGGAGAGGCCGAGGCCGCTGAACAAGATGCCGAGGCTGACCCCGAGCAGCGAGGGCAGGATGCTGCCGTCACCGTAGAGCGCGGCACTGACACAGGACCCGGCGATCAGCACCGGGATGCCGAGCAGGAGTGCGGGCACGGCACGGCCGAACCGGTCGGCCCCACCCGGGGTGTCCGAGACGACGTGCAGCCAGATCGCGGAGCTGTCGTAGGCGACGTCGTTGTGGATCGACCAGCCGAGGAACAGCGCAACCACCGGCACCGGCAGCAGGGCGAGGTAGTGCAGCGGAACCCCGACGATGACCAGCGGGACGATCATCAGCAGCGGGACGATCGGGATCACGATCAGCGAGACGAAGTACCGGGCGTCGCGGCCCCAGTAGGTGAAGGTGCGCGCGGCGATCGCACCGGTGGGGCTGGCGGCGAACACGCGGAACCAGCCGAGCCCGCGGTAGAGCCGGGTGGGGGCGATGCGCTGCGGGGTGACCAGCATGGTCGCGACCAGGGAACGCCAGATCGCCCAGAGCAGCAGCACAAAGGCCGCCGCGATCATAACCTTGGCAACCGCTTCGCGCGGCTCCCCCACGGCTGCGGCAGCCGGGGCCGACCAGACCGCACCGAGCGGCGTCCAGCCGACGATGCGGGCGATCGACTCGAGTACCGCGATGCCGTCGCGGCGCCAGTCGACGTTGATCAGCAACAGGAAGAGCGGGGAGAGGATTACCAGCAGCACAAGGCCGCCGGTCGCCGTAGCATCCCGCGCCCGCCGCATTGACAGCGCGAACGCGGCAAGCGAAGTGGTGACGCGCGCGCCAAGCACGCAGGTGACCACGATGAGGGCCGCGCCGACGATGGCGAGGATGGCCGGCATCGGGCCACGGCTCCAGGTGAAGATCTGCGAGAGGGCGATCATAGTAATCGCTACCGCGGGGACCCCGACGAGGGCTGCGATGGCGAGGCCGTTCGCAAGCTGTTTGTTGTTGATCCCGAAGAGGGCGAACTTGCGGGGGTCCATGGCGTCGTCGACCCCGAACAGCAGCGGCACCACGAGGAATCCGAGCACGAGCAGCGAGCCGACCACGGTGACAACGGGAGCGGCGACGTCGGGGCTGGCGATGCGGAGGCCAAGCAGGCCGAGGCTGACAACGGTGGCGGAACCGACACCGTAAACGAGCCCCACAATGAGGGCGATGACCTGCCAGGTGCTGCGTTGGAAGGAGTTGGCGAGCAGGCGGAGCCTCAGTCGGAGAAGGTGTGCAACCATTCCATGCCTTCCGCGCTCTTGCGGCCGCCGGCGAGTTCAACGAAGCGCTCCTCGAGGCTGGTGCCCCTGAGTACGTCGCCCATGCTGCCGGTGTCGAGGACGGCGCCGTTCACCACGATCGCGACGTCGTCGCAGATGCGCTGGATCAGGTCCATGCTGTGGCTCGACAGCACCACCGTTCCCCCGGCGGCCACGTAGCGGCGCAGGATTTCGGTGATGTTCGCGGCCGAGACGGGGTCGACCGATTCGAACGGTTCGTCGAGCACCAGCAGGCGCGGCGAGTGGATCATGGCCGAGGCCAGGGCGACCTTTTTGGCCATCCCTGCGGAGTAATCGGTGACCAAGCGCTCGAGCGCGTCGTCGAGGCCGAACGCGGTGGCGAGGTCGGCGGTGCGCGACAGCACGGTGGCACGGTCGAGGCCGCGCAGGATGCCGGAGTAGTAGAGCAGCTGCGCGCCGGTGAGGCGGTCGAACAGCCGGAGGCGGTCAGGCAGCACACCCATCCGGCGTTTGGCGGTCACCGGGTCGTTCCAGACATCCGAACCGTACACAACGATGGAGCCGGAGTCGGGTCGCAGCAGTCCCGTCACCATCGACAGGGTGGTGGTTTTGCCCGCACCGTTCGGCCCCACGATTCCGAAAATGGTGCCGGTGCGCACCTTCAGGTCGATGCCGGCAACGGCGATCGTGTCACCGAAACGCTTAACGAGGCCGTCGATCTGCAGTACAACGCTGCCGGGTTTCGCCTGCTCTTCCGGCTGCGGTGCCGCGATGAAGTCGGGGCTGTCCGGGGCTTGCGGGGTGGACTGGGGTAGGGGTGCTTCTGTCACAACGGGTTCGGGATCCACACCCCACCGTACCAAGGGGGCGGCTGGCAATAAGAGGAGAGGGCGAAGTTCGCACCCGCTTGGTAGGATCACGAAAAGACAACGGAGAACGGCTACCTCTGGGCCTTTTGGCCTTCTCACGATAGTCTGGGCTGATCACAATGGTGTGTCCAGACGTATGGCCCGCGGTAAACATCAGGTAAACAGTCGCTGATGATCCGCCGAGGCGAGAGCAAGGAGACGAATCGTGACCACGCAAATTGTAATTTTGGCTGCCGGTATGGGTAGCCGCCTCGGGCGATCCCTCCCCAAGCCGCTGACCGAGCTGAGCGATGGCCGCTCGATCATGCAGCAGCAGTTCGACAACATCTACCACGCCTTCGGCAAAAAGGCCCAGGTGACGATTGTGGTCGGCTACAAGCTCGAGCACATCATTGAAGCGTTCCCCGCGGCATCCTTCGTGTACAACGAACAGTACGACCAGACGAACACGTCGAAGTCTCTGATGCGCGCGCTCAAGGCATCCGCGCCCGGCGGTGTGCTGTGGATGAACGGTGACGTCGTTTTCGACCCGAAGGCGCTCGATCGTGCCGCCAAGATGGTCGCCCGCGACCAGTCGTTCGTCTCGGTCAACACGGAGCGTGTCTCCGACGAAGAAGTCAAATACACCACCGACGCCGAGGGTTACATCAAGGAACTGTCGAAGACCGTCAAGGGCGGACTCGGCGAGGCCGTGGGTATCAACTACATCTCGTCAAAGGACAAAGCGGTGCTGCTGCGCCAGCTCAAGCGGGTCGAAGATCAGGACTACTTCGAGCGTGGCATAGAGTTGGCAATTGAGCAGGACAAACTGCGCATCGAGCCGGTAGATATCTCCGACCTCTATGCCGTGGAGATTGACTTCGCTGAAGACCTCGAGAGGGCTAACCTCTTCGTCTAGACCGCAGGGTGTGGATGCTTCAGCGTAAGCAACACCAGGGCCACGGGGGCCGGAAGACCACAGTAAGGAACCCGTGACCGCCGCAGTACCAGCGCGCCGCGCATGGACCCCATTCGCGCGCTACCGCCACTCCCTGTGGCTGCTGACGTCCCGCGACCTCAAAGTTCGCTACTCGACGTCGGCGCTCGGCTACTTCTGGTCGATCCTCGACCCGCTGGTTATGGCCGGGATCTACTGGTTCGTTTTCACCCAGGTGTTCGACCGCGGTGCCGGCCACGATCCGTACATCGTGTTCCTGCTCACCGGGCTATTGCCCTGGATGTGGTTCACCGGGGCAGTCTCCGACACCACACGGGCCTTCCTCAAAGAGTCGAAGCTGATCCGCTCGACCAAGATCCCGCGCACCATCTGGGTATTCCGGCTTGTGCTGTCGAAGGGCATCGAGTTCCTCGCGAGCATCCCCGTCGTTGCGGTGTTCGCGATCTTCGCCGGGGCCACACTGCACTGGGAAGTGGTCTACTCGGTGCTGGCCATCGTCATCCAGACCGTGTTGATCGCTGGGATCGGCCTGATCGTCGCCCCGCTCGTGGTGTTCTTCCGTGACCTGGAGCGCGCCGTCAAACTGGCGCTGCGCTTTTTGTTCTACGCCTCCCCCATCATCTACAGCCTGACCGACCTGACCGACCTGCCGGAGTACGTCTACGTGCTCGCGTCGTTCAACCCGCTCAGCGGAATCTTCTCGCTCTACCGCGCGGCATTTTTCCCTCAGGACCTCGACTGGTTCGCCGTGGGACTGTCCGCCGCCATCAGCGCGATCCTGCTGGCCGCGGGAATCATCGTGTTCCGCCGCTGCGAACGCTACGTACTCAAGGGAATCTGACCGTGACCGAGAGTGTGGGCGTGGCGCCCGGAGAACCTGTGCCTAACCCGGTGATCACCGTGGACGACGTTGGCATCCGGTTCCGCCGCAACCGGCGTTCCCGCCGCAGCTTCAAAGACCTGTTCTCTTCGAGGGTGCGCCGTAGCACCCCCGGAGAGTTCTGGGCACTGCGCAACGTCAGCTTCTCGGTTGCCCCCGGCGAGGCCATCGGTGTTGTCGGCCGCAATGGCCAGGGAAAGTCGACCCTGCTGAAACTGGTCGCCGAAGTGATTCTGCCCGACGAGGGTGCCGTGCGCGTCGGCGCCGGCGTCGCACCGCTGATCGAGATCACCGGCGGTTTTGTCGACGACCTCACGGTGCGCGAGAACGTGTACCTGACCGCCGGGCTGCACGGTATGAAGCGCGGCGAGATCGCCGAACGCTTCGACGAGATCATCGACTTCGCCGAGATCGGCGACTTCCTCGACACCCCCTACAAACACCTCTCCAGCGGGATGCGGGTGCGCATCGCCTTCGCCGTGATTTCCCGCCTGGAGGAGCCCGTCCTTCTCGTCGACGAGGTCCTCGCCGTTGGCGACAAGGGATTCCGGGAAAAATGCTACCGCCGCATCGAGGAGATGCTCGCCGGTGGCCGCACCATGTTTTTCGTCTCCCACAACGAGCGTGACCTTCGACGTTTCTGCACCCGCGGCCTCTACCTCGACAAGGGCCAACTGCTGCTGGATGCTCCGATCGACGAGGTCATCGACCGCTACAACGCTGACTATCCCGCGAGTTGACACCCGATTCGCAGCGGGGCAGCCTTCCTTTCCCATCGACGCCGACTAACATCCCAATAATGAGTGTCGAACCGCCCACCAATCCCACCCTGCTCCGCGGCATCGACCGTGCCCTCTCCGTGCAGCGACCGGTTGTCCTCGCGCATATCCGGGCCATCCGCCAGCGCCGCCCGAACGCAACGCCGGACGAGGTCATCCGCGTCCTCGAGTTCCGTTACCTCGCCGCCGTCACCACCGGGGGTGCCGCCGTCGGCGCCAGCGCCGTGATCCCCGCGGTCGGCATCGCAGCATCCGTCGCCCTGTCCAGTGTGGAGACGATCGGTTTCCTCGAAGCCAGCGCCCTGTTCGCCCAGTCCGTCACCGAGGTGCACGGCATCGCGGTGGAAGACCCCGACCGGGCGCGTGCGCTGGTGATGACGATGATGCTCGGCTCCGGCGGCAGCGACCTGGTGCGCCAGCTCGCCGGTGAAGTTACCGGCAAGGGACCGACCCGCAGTGGGTTCTGGGGAAACATGGTCACCAAGAGCCTGCCGTCGAGCGCGATGAACCACATCGCCGACCGCATCAAGCACACGTTTATGAAACGCTTTGTGGTCACCCAGGGCACCAACGTTGTTGGCCGGATGATCCCCTTCGGCATCGGCGCCGTTATCGGTGGGTCCGGCAACAACATCCTGGGCCGCAAGGTGGTGAAAAGTTCGCGGGAGGCCTTCGGCCCCGCACCGGTGGTTTTCCCGGCGGAACTCGAACCGCGGATTGCCACCCTCAAACTGCCCCGCGAGCCCAAAGCGGCGAAACCCGAGAAGCCCGCAAAAGCACTTAGGCCCCCGAAACTGCCGAAGCCGGGCAAGGCTCCCCGGCTCCCCCGCCGCGATCGCGGCTGGATCGAGGATTCGCCGGGCGACTCCGCCGACGACGTTACCCCGGCGGACCCGCGGGACTGAGTCCCGGGCGGGTTACTTCGGCTGGCTGGATCCGGCAGGTTCTGCCGCTTCGGTGCCGTGGGCGGCGGCTTCGGCTTCCCAGCGCCCCATCAGGGTGCCGACCGCCTCATGGAACCGTTCGGTGGCGCGCCCCGGGGTTGTGTCGCCGAAGTAGCGCTTCACCCACCAGTTGAGCTTCTGCCTGGCGTCCTCGCTGTGCTGCACACGCTCGACGATTCCCACGATGTCGCTCGCCTGGCGCGAGGTGAGCCATTCGGCGTCGCCGAGGTAACCGCCGGCGTCGACCTCGGCCTCGGAGTTCTGCGGGCGCGTAACAATGATCGGTTTCCCGGTCGCCAGGCGATCGTAGATCATCGCGGAGATGTCGGTGATGGCGATGTCCGGCGCGGACAGCTGCCAGCTGAGCTCCGGGCCGTTGTCGTAAATGTGCTTCGCCTCCGGATCGGTGGCATTGGCTCGCGCGATCGCGGCGATGATCGCCTGGTTGGCCCGCTTGTAGGAGGGGCTCAGCACACCACTGCGCGGATGCGGGCGGTAAACGACGCGGTGGCTGCCGGTGGCGAGTAGCCGCTCGACCAGGGTGACGCCGTGGGTAACGATCGACCCGTACGCCGCCGCCGGGCGGTCGCCCTCCCAGGTTGGGGCGTAGAGCACCGTGGTGCGGGAATCGGGGGTGTACGGCAGTTCGCCGGTGAAGTGGTCCGCCTGCGGGCGGCCGATCGCCAGGGTGCGCTCGTCGAGGTTGTAATTCCAGAGCACCCGGCCGAGGCGCTCCCGTGCAGCATCCCCCGCGATAAAGCTGTAGTCGTACGCCTTGAACTGGTTCGTGGTCATGTACATCTTGTCGCTCTCACCGTGGTTGATGAAAACGTGCCAGACCCGCCCGTACCGGAACATCTGGAAGTTCCGGGCGTTCTGGTTGACGTAGAAGATGATGCGCAGGTCTTGCTGGTCAACGAACTGCTCGAGCGAGGCGACGCTGCGCAGGTACTCGACGGGGACCGGCGATTCCTTCCACAGCTGCACGGCGGCGGCGGGAGAGCGCGAGATGATCGTCACCGGCCAGGTCTTCGCCAGCTCGGCCAGCGGCGCGTACCACTGGCGCAGCTGGTACAGGTTGACGGCGTCGTCGGCGAAATACACGGCGATCTGGATGCTGCGCGGGGCGGTGGTCGGATTGGTGCGCACGTGCTCGGCAACGGCCCGCCGGGCACCGCGTGCTTTCAACAGGTCGCGCACAACGCGCTTCGCGGTCATGAATTCTTTGAGCATTTCCAAGATGGGCCCTCCTCCTTTATTACAACAGCCGCACCGCACGGTCACCAACCGGCTACCCGACCGTTACCGACCCGATACACCTTGTTCACTTTGCGCCAGTGTCGGCACGAATCCGGGGGCTGCCCGGTGCTGGTACTGTCACACACGTGAGCCGCTTTACCTTCGCAAAGGGAAACGCCGAGAAGGTTCTCGCGCTTCCGGTCTACGCCCTTGGCGCGCTCGCAAGCCGCCTGGTGCCCCGCAAAAAAGACCATTGGGTCTTCGGCTGCGGCAGTGGGGTCGGCGAAGGCGCGCTCGCGCTTTACCTCCATGCGCGGGAAACGAACACGGCACTGCGTCTTACCTGGCTCGCCCGGACGGCGGCAGACACCCGTGCGGCGGCGCTCCACGGCATCCCCACCGTTCCCGTGATGAGCTGGCACGGCTTCTGGCTGACGCTGCGCGCCGAGGTGCTGGTGGTCACCCACGGGTTCGGCGACGTGAACCGGTTCGGTACCCGAGGCGCTTTTATTGTGCAGCTCTGGCACGGAATCCCCCTCAAACTGATCCACCTGGACTCCCCCGCCACGCTGCGCAGCCCGATCCTGCCGAACTCCCCCGTGGTGCGGCGGGTCCTCGGCATCCTCTACCGTGGCGCTGCGCGCGCCATCAGCCTGATGCCCGCGGCCTCCGAACTCTCCGCCGCCCGGCTGCGCACGGCATTCGCCCTGCCGGCCGACCGCGTTGTGGTCACCGGTGATCCACGCGACGACGTCCTGTTCACCGGTACCGCGGCCGAACGCCGCACCACCGCCCGCACCCTGCTGGCGGACCGCCTCCTGCACGATGACCCGACCTTCGCCGGCTTCGGTCTCGCCAAGGATGCTGAGGATGCCGCGGATTCTGCGCATCTCAGCGGCCCGACACTGATCCTGCAGGCGCCGACCTGGCGCGACGGTGCGATCGACCCGGCGCTTCCGACCGCGGCAGAATGGCAGTCGATCAGCGAGTACCTGGAGCGGCGGAAGGCCCACCTGGTGATCCGTCCGCATCCGCTGGGCGCGGGCGACTTCGGGGTCGGCGCCGCCCTGTCCCCGCGCATCCACCTGCTCACCTCCGCCCTCCAGCCCGACGTCACCCCGCTGCTGCCCGCGTTCGACGTGCTGGTGACCGACTATTCGTCCATCGCCTACGATTACGCCCTCACCGGCGGTGACCTGCTCTACCTCGCGCCGGACGTGGACGCCTACAGCACCAGTCGCGGCCTCTACGAGCCGTACTCCGACTTCAGCGGCGGTTTCGAGGTGTCCACCTGGGACTTGCTGCTCGACCAGCTGGAGCGACGCCAGACTGAACCTGCGTTCCAGCAGCAGCTCGCCCGCCACAGCGCCGCGGTGGCCGCGCGCAACCACAGTTTTCACGACGGACGCAATACCGTGAGGGTGTACACCGAAGTCACCAGCCGCCTGGAGGGCACCACCATGACACCGGCACCGCCCCTCGATGCTTCGGCCGGCTCCGCGTCGTCCTTCCCGTCCGACAGTGTCGCCACACTCAGCACCCTCGCGCTATCAACGCCGACAGCAACAGCCACACCGGTGAGCGGCGGCATCGCGACGGCCGACCCACACCTCGAGCTGGCCGGGACCCTCCGCCGCGACACCCTCGCCGCGCCGCTCGCCAGCGCCGAAGCTGTACTGGTCGGCGCACGCCTCGAACTGGCTGCCCCGCTGTCGTTGGACGGCAACAGCTTCAGCACCAGCATCCCGCTGCTCGCCTCGCGCTGGTCCGGTCCGCTCTTGGCGCCGCCATCGGGCACGTACCGGCTGAAAATTCGCCTCACGGATGCGGCGGGCACAACCCGCACACATTCGCTGGCCGCACCGCCGGACGCGATCGCGCCGCTTGCCGCACTCCAGCTTGTGCCCGACCTGTTTGTCGTCTCGGCCACCACCGCCCTGGACGGCGCCGTATCGCTCGTCTTCGGTGCACCGCTGGCCCCGGACGAACGCGGCCCAGCAGCGCAGGCGAAGCTCGAAGCGGCCTATCGGTCAGCCCCGTTCGCGCCGCTGAATGCCGTCTTCTTCGAGAGCTTCTACGGGCAGAACGCGTCCTGCAACCCTTTGGCCATCGATCGTGAGCTCGCGCGAACCCGGCCGGACGTCACCCGCTACTGGAGCGTGGCGGACGCCTCGGTCGCCGTGCCTCCCGGGGCGATTGCCCTCGTCGACGGCAGCGCCGAGTGGTGGCGCATCCGCGGCTCCGCGCGCGTGTTTGTTGTCAACGACTGGCTGCGCAAACGGTTTCGAAAGCGCGCGGGCCAGACCGTACTGCAGACCTGGCACGGCACCCCACTCAAACGCATCGCCCTGACCAGGCCAGGCGTGCGACCGCGCACCGCCGTTGCGACGCTGCTGGAGCGCTCGCGCTGGGACATCCTGCTGGCCCAGAACCGCTACAGCACCCGCATCTTCCGCACCGCCTATGCCTTCCTCGGCGCGCCTTGGGAAGAGGGATACCCCCGCAACGACATCCTGGTGACCGGCGACGCCACCGCGCTCCGTGCCCGGCTCGGCATCGCCCCCGATACCACCGTGGTGCTCTACGCCCCCACCTGGCGCGACGACCGCCCGAACGACGTCGACCAGCTCGACGTCGCCGCGTTCAGCCGCGAACTCGGCCCCGGCTTCGTCACCCTGCTGCGCGGCCACTCCCGCTCGCTCAAGGGTGGCACCGATATCCACGCGAGCAATGTCATCGACGTGACCACCTACCCGGACGCCTCCGAACTGTTTCTGGTCGCCGACGCCCTTGTCACCGACTACTCCTCGGTGATGTTCGACTACTCGGTCACCGGCAAACCGATCTACTTCTTCACGCCGGACCTCGAGCGCTATCGCAACGAGATCCGCGGTTTCTACTTCGACCTGCTCGCGGTCTCCCCTGGCCCGGTCGTTCGCGACGCCGGCGACCTGATTGGACACCTGCGTGATCCGGATGCTGCAACGGCCCGGTACGCGTCGCGGTATGCCGCCTGGCGGGCCCGGTTCAACCCTCGCGACGACGGCCACGCCGCCGAGCGTGTTGTGAAGCGCCTGCTGGCCCGCGGAATCCTGGACTGACCACCAGGCACCCGGATGACTCGTCGCTCGAGCGGCTCTCGTCTGTGACTACGGTCAACCGACGCTGCGCGAGGTGTCCATGATGTCGCGGCCGCCGGTGAGGATGCCGCGGATGAAACCGGTGCCCCAGCTGAGGTGCATCGAGGGAAGCACCAGGGCGAACAGGATGCGGTCGCGCACGGTCGGTCCGCGGTCGTGCACAAAACTGACCCAGAGCAGCACGGCGATGTAGAGCGCGATACCGAGGTGCACAACCGATGCGACAACGCTGGGGATGCCTGAGAGCACCCCGGTTAGCTGCAGCACGGCGATAACCACGCTCAGGGCCACAGCCACCACCAGCAGCGGGGGCACAAAAAAGCGCCAGGGGTTTTTCCCGGGGTAGCGGCGAACGAGTTCTCCGCGCCAGACTCCGGTGGTCCAGAACTGCCGGGTCAGCTTGCGCCAGTTTTCCCGCGGCCAGTAGGTGACTTTGAGTTTGGGGTCGAACCACACCACGTGTCCCGCCGCGCGGATGCGCAGGTTCAGTTCCCAGTCCTCACCGCGGCGGAGGGATTCGTCGTAGAGGCCAACGTCGGCCAGTACGTTGCGCTGGAAGACACCAAGGTAGGCAGATTCGGCGGCGCCCTCGTCGGACCCACCGTGGTAGGTCGCACCGCCGAGGCCGAACTTGCTGTTGTAGGCGCGAGCGACGGCGGCCTGGAACGGGGTTCGGCCGCGACCCTTCATGATCCCGCCGACGTTCGCGGCTCCCGTGCGCTGCAGTGTTTCGACGGCGCGGGTGGTGTAGCCGGGCGCCAGTTCAGAGTGCGCGTCGACCCGCACAATGATCGGATGCTTGCTTGCCCGCACCGCGAGGTTCAGGCCGACCGGGATGTGGGTGTCCGGGTTCATCACATAGGTGACGCGGGGGTCCAGTTGCGCCAACTTCTCAACGATCTCCGTTGTGCCGTCGCTTGATGGACCGAGTGCCAGGATCAGCTGCTGCTCCCCGGCATACTCCTGGCTGAGGATCGTGCGTACGGCGCCTTCGACATAGTCGGCTTCGTTGAGTACTGGCATCACGTAGGAGACGCCGGGAAGGGAGTCTGCCTGGGGGGCCATGTAGTCCAATGTGTCAGTCTGCGGGTCGGTTGTTGAGCATACCAGCAGCGCAGAACAGGCGCGGATCCCCCTGGTATTTCGGGGATCCACGCCTGTTCTTCTTCGTGGTGCGGTCCGCCCCAGCGCCTGTGTTCACCTCGGCAGCAGGTAGCAGTGGAGTGTGGGCCGTTCCGTTGTTTAGAGCTCTCCGAAGGTCACCGGTACGGTCTCGGCCTTGCCGTTGCGTACGTAGGTGATTTCGGCGGAGTCGCCACCGGCGAACACGCGCACCTGCGCGGTGAGGTCGGTCGGGCTGGTAATCGGAATCCCGTCGATCTTGGTGACCAGGTCACCGCCCCTGATTCCTGCTGCCTCCGCAGATCCGCCGGCGGTGACGGCTTTGATGCTGGCGCCGACAGTTGTCGCGTTCGGCTGGGTTGTTGCGGTGCTCGGCTCCACGGTGGCACCAAGGAGACCGTGGGAGGCGGTGCCAGAGGCGATGATCTCCTCGGAGACGCGTTCGGCGAGGTTCGACGGGATGGCGAAACCGACGCCGATGCTTCCCGAGGTCGATCCGCCGCCGGCGCTGGCGATGGCAACGTTGATACCGATGACCTTGCCGTCGGCGTCGAGTAGCGCTCCACCCGAGTTACCTGGATTGATCGAGGCGTCCGTCTGGACGACCGGAAGGGCGATGGTGGTCGCTGCGCTGGTCGTCGACTCTCCGCCATCCGGGTCGAAGTTCCAGAAGTCGAAGGGGCTTTCGGCGTTCGGGTCAGGAACGGTCTCTTCGTCGCTGGAGTCCGGGGCCGCCGACGATGCGACGGTGATGCTGCGGTTCAGCGCACTGACGATTCCGTCGGTGACGGTGTTCGACAGGCCGAGGGGCGATCCGATGGCGATGGTGACGTCGCCAACGTTGAGCTTCGACGAGTCCGCGAACTCTGCCGGCTGCAGGTCGGTGACACCGTCAATCTTGATAACAGCGAGGTCAACGATGGGGTCGGTGCCCACGAGGGTCGCCGCGTAGAGGCGTCCGTCCGACATCTCCACCTGGATGTCCGCGGTGGCAGCTTCGCCATCGAGGGTAACCACGTGGGTGTTGGTCAGGATGTAGCCGTCTTCGCTCAGGATGACTCCCGAGCCGGTACCCGATGCCTGCGCGCCGGCGACACTGATTGTGACGACCGACGGGGACACGGCTGCGGCAACCGCCGTTACCGTGGTGGCGTTCTCGGTGTCGTTCACGGTGATGTTCGCCGGAAGCGCGCCCTGTGACGATGTGTTTGAGGAGTTGGAGTTGACCGCCCACATGCTGACGCCGGCTCCGGAGAGACCACCGATCAATGCACCCACTGCCAGTGCCGCGACGATACCGACGGTGGCCGAGCGCTTGTGTGGCTCTGGCTTCGGCGGTGCGGATTCCAGCGTGGGACCCTGCGGCGGAACCGGGGGCACCGACGAATCGGTGGCGACGGGTGGCGGAGGGGTGGCCGACGTGTAGAGCGAAGGTGCTGGTGTCGGGTTTTGGGGCGCATCGGTCATGGGGAAATGCTCCTTTCAGCGGTGCAAGCATCCACCGCTTACCTGAGCATATTATTTGAACGCGCTGGGAGGCGCCTGTCGAGGGTATCAACAGCCAATCGCTGCGGGTTTTTGGGCACAATCGGAGCTGACCAACACTGTAGAAGCCGTACCCGCGACCGCTTCCAAAGTGCCAGAGGCGGAAACGATGGAGCCGTTCATCGTGATCCAGCTGCCCCCGGCGTACTGATACTCGATTCCAAAACCCACTTGCGATTGGATCAGATACCGGCCGGGCCGGGCATACACATGGCTGAGGGCCGTCTCGTCAAATTCGGCGGCGCCGAGTGCCGTCCACGATCCCCCTGGACTGGATCGAGTAACGACTGCGCCATCGCCGTAGTCGAACAGAAACGAGATTGGCGTGAACCGCACCAAGGCTTCCCTGCCCAACAAGAGCCCGTTCTGAATCTCTGAACCAGATTCCGTCCAGAAGTTTGTGGGTAGCCCCACCAGCATCCAGCCGTTCGGTTCCATTCGCGTTATGCCTGGCGTGGGACGAAAGTTGATCAGATCCGCAATCGTCGGATCTCGGTCGTCGAGGTCAACAGCCGGTGTAGGAACAGCAATGACGAAGGTTATCCCGCCGACCCTGGTCGATTCACGATCCACCGGACTTGGAGTTGCCCATGGTTGCGCTCCAGGCGAGGGCGCTGACTGTTTCGCTCCACCAGGACCCAGCGGAATCGTTGTGGCGCTTAGCTCCAAAAGGTCATCTTTCAGTTCCGCGTCTGTTACCACCGACGGACAGGATCCGCGCCACTGAAGGTCTATCTCACATTCACCGCTGGGACTAAGGAATCCGATCACCAGAGAGTAGGCACCCAGCACAATCAGGCTGCCAAAACCTTTTGCGGGTAAGCCGCTCAACACACGCCGTCACCCGCCCACACGGTGTTCGTGGCCACAACCAAATGGGCTGGATCCTGCCCGATTAAATTGAATGACGCTTCGAACGGAGTTTGATCAGGCCGGTCTGCTTCTACAACGGAGCGACCGGCATGATCCACCAAATCAAGATTCGAAACATCCACACATACGTAAATCGAAATGATGTCTACGCCCGATTCCGCCTGGGGATAATAAGACTGCAAAACAGTTTTCGATGCTGATTGCTGCCCCACGGTTCGTAGACCTTCCTGTTGGAGGGTGACTAATCCTCCTTTTGCGAAGGCCGATACATCCGGTGCCGCGTGAATATCCAACCGCTCCATGCCGATTCCGTCCTCGCTAGCAATCGTGGTCAAGATGTTCAGATAACCGACGTAGGCCGCAACCGCAGCTGTGAAGGCCTCTTCCTCAGAGGCGAACGTCGGCACGAATGCTTCCTCCGATCTCGATTCGACTTGCGGAGGATTTGACACACAGCCGCACAGCGCCAGCACCAATGCGCCGCCCAGCAGCAAGACTGACGTTCGTTTTTCCACCGGCATGATCTCGAACGTAGTCGTTTCCGAAGGCTCACAAATTAGTTATCCACAGGCGTCTCGCGGCGCAAGCCCGCGTATGGGGTAGGTCCAAAAGGGTGAACGGGCGGACTAGCCGACTGACCGGGTTTTCGCAGGTAACGGTAGTGACGTCGTAAAGCTCTCGGACGGCGCCCCGGCTGGGCATCAAAGTCATTGCACGCAGAAGTCCGCGTCATTCCAATCCCGGAGTTCGTCGACAACAAATCCCGTTTCACTGTCCACCTCGGTGACAAGGGTTGCGGAAAAAGGCAGTCGAACGTGCGTCGGTACCTTCGGATTCAGACCAGTTTCGGTGTCGACCATGGTGGTGTCGGCAAGGTCGATACACAGGGTGACGTCCAGAACAGCGGAGCCATCGGGAAACGCGTTGAATTTTTGCAGGGCGAGGTGATCAAAACTGCTGTCCCCGACCTGCACCCGTCCGGACCCGGCAAGGCCCTGGACCATATCTATCTCGCGGACCAACCCCCTTGTCGAGGTCGTCGAGGCCATCGTTGTTGGGTCGCTGGCGCCGGTCTGCCACACCAGGTCAAGTGCCGCGAGATAGTCGGCGAACAATATCTCTGCCGCAACCATCGCCTGGTCCTGCGTAAGGATTGAGGGCACCACGTCCGCAACTACCTGCGGTGTCGGCACAGGTTCCGGCGGCTGCGCGACGCATCCCCCCAGCAACACGGCGCATCCGGGGACCAGGACAAAATTCCATCTCATCTTGTTCTTCAACATTTCTCCGACCGTAGTCGGTTCAGAAAACCGCCGATTTAGTTATCCACAGCACCTGCACGCATCAATGCCCGACAGCCGGTAAATTGGCGGAATGACTGTGAGCGGCTCTTGGGAGCGTGCGGCGCGTGGCGCAATGCTGCTTGGCGACGATGGTGACCTGAAAACAACGATCTTCGGAGAGATGTCGGCACTGGCGTCGAGCACCGGAGCCATCAACCTCGGGCAAGGCTTCCCCGACGAGGATGGTCCGGAAGAAGTCCTCGATGCCGCCCGCCAGGCCATCAGCGACGGGTTCAACCAGTACCCGCCCGCCCGCGGTTTTCCCGTATTGCTCGAGGCTATTGCCGAGCACCAGAAGCGGTTTTACGGCATTGACGTTGATGCCGGGAACGAAGTTCTGGTGACCGCCGGAGCCACGGAGGCGCTGGCCGCGACTATCCTCGCCCTCGCCGACGAAGACGACGAAATCGTCACCTTCGAGCCGTTCTACGACTCCTACGCCGCCATGATCGGGCTGTCCCGTGCACGTCACGTGACCGTGCCGCTGCGCGCCCCCGACTTCCAGCCTGACCATAACGATCTTCGCCGGGCCGTCACCGACCGAACGAGGATCATCCTGATCAACAACCCGCACAATCCCACCGGCGCTGTCCTGGCCCGGGAGACCCTCGAGTTGTTGGTCGAGCTGGCGCATGAGCATGACGCGATCATCGTGACCGACGAGGTGTACGAACACCTCACCTTCGATGCGCCCCACATCCCGGTCGCGTCCCTGCCCGGCGCACGCGAGCGCACCGTCACCATCTCCAGCGGTGGTAAAACGTTCAACACCACGGGATGGAAAATCGGCTGGCTGATTGCTCCCCGCGAGATCGTGGCGGCAATCCTCGCCGTCAAGCAGTTCCTGACCTACGTCAACGGTGCGCCATTCCAACCCGCGGTCGCCGTCGGCCTCGGGTTGTCCGACGACTTTTTCCACGGCACGGCCGCGTTACTTAAACGGAAACGCGACATCTTGTCGACCGGACTAATCAAGGCCGGTTTCACGGTGTCCGTCCCACAGGGCGGCTATTTTGTGGTGGCGGATGCTTCCCCGCTCGGAGTCCAGGACGCTGCGGACTTCTGCCGCAGGCTGCCGGAACTGGTCGGGGTGGTCGGTATTCCCATCAGCGCGTTTGTGCGCGAGAACAACCGTGACGACTACCGGTCGCTGGTGCGGTTTGCCTACTGCAAAAAGGTCGACCTACTGACGCGCGCGTCCGCCCAGTTGTCAGGATTGTCCCGCCTGTAGCTCCTTCGCGGCGGCCGGGCATACCCTGGCCCCGAGAGATGGAATGCAAGGCCCCTTACGCACAATCGGATCGCACCATCGGTGCGATCCGACCGGGTGCCGAAACGATGGTGCTGCGTGTCCTAGCGCACCGTTTCGAGGCCGAGTTCGATCAGTTCGTCGATCAACTCCGAGTAGCTCATACCGCTGGCTTGCCAGCACTTCGGGAACATCGAGATCGGGGTGAAGCCCGGCATCGTGTTCAGTTCGTTCAGCACAAATCCGGAAGGTGTGAGGAAGAAGTCGGCGCGGGCAAGGCCGGCGCCGCCGATCGCCGTGAACGCGCGCGCGGCGAGGTCCGACAGGGTCGCGAACTCTTCATCGCTCAGCTCAGCGGGGCAGACCAGATCCACTCCGGGAGCATCCAGGTATTTGGCGTCGAAGTCGTAAAAACCATTACCGCCGACAACGATTTCGCCGGGAAGGGATACCCGTGGTGCCGCGCCGTCGCGGCCACTGAGCACACCACATTCGACCTCGCGGCCCACAACCGCGGCCTCGACGAGTACTTTCGAGTCTTCTGCAAGAGCTATGGCCATCGCCGAAGACAGCTCATCGGCGCTTTCCACCCGGGACACACCGACGCTGGAGCCGGCGCGGGCCGGCTTAACGAACACGGGCCAGCCCAGGTTTGCCGCGGACGCTGCTGCCTTCTCCGGCGCCGTCGCCCACTCCCGGGCAGTCACGGTGATTCCGGGAGCCACCGCGATACCGGCGGCGGCGAACACGATCTTCGCGTAGTGCTTGTCCATCGCAACGGCTGAGGCCAGTACGCCGTCGCCGACGTAGGGCAACCCAACCAGTTCGAGCAGACCCTGGATGGTGCCGTCCTCGCCCCACGGGCCGTGCAGGATCGGGAACACGATGTCGATATCGCCAAGCGACTTGCTTGCGCCGGTGGCATCCACATAGGTCAGTTCGCGGGAGGCTGCGGACGCTGGCCAGTGCACTCGGGTGCCGTTGTCAACAATCTGGGGCATCGATGCGGGGTCGAGTGTGAACTTGTCCGCACGGTCTTCTTCGAGGATGAACGCACCATCACGGGTGATACCGACGGGGATGACGGTGTACTTGCTGCGGTCGATGGCGGCGAGGACTCCGCCCGCCGTTGCACAGCTGATGGTGTGCTCAGACGAGCGCCCACCGAATAACAGGACGACCGTCTTTTTGGGCACTGGCAACTACTCCCCCTGGGGCATTTGGTCTGTGGTGAGGTGCGGGGCGATGTCCCGCGGATTCAGCGTACCGGCCAAGACCTCGGCCACCTGGCTCACGATCGGCATGTCTACACCCTTGGCCCTGGCCAGCTCGAGCACGGGAGCAACCGACGACAGCCCTTCGGCGGTCTGGTTCATCTGCTTGACCACGTCGGTGAACGAGTAGCCCTGGCCGAGCAGGCGCCCGGCGGTGTTGTTGCGCGACAGCGATGACTCGCAGGTGGCGATGAGGTCGCCAAGACCGGCAAGGCCGGACAGCGTTTCCGGGCGTGCACCGTAGGCGACAGCGAAGTCGATCATCTCGACGAGCCCACGGGTGATGATTGATGCCTTGGTGTTCTCGCCGTAACCGACGCCGTCGACGATACCGATCGCCACGGCGATGAGGTTTTTCAGCACCCCGCCGAATTCGGTGCCGATGACGTCGGTGTTGACAAACGATCGGAAGTACGGGTTCGTCGCGGTCATGGCCACCGCGGTGGCGGTGTCGAGGTTGGCGGAGGAGATGACCGCGGCCGTCGGCTGCTCCTTGGCAATTTCGAGGGCGAGGTTCGGTCCGGAGGCGACAGCGATACGGTCGACACCGATCTGCAGTTCCTGCTCGATAACCTCACTCATCCGAAACCCGGTGCCCTTTTCGACACCCTTCATCAGCGACACCACCACGGCGTCGGCGGGAATCAGGTCGCGGACGAGTTTCAGGTTCTCGCGGAGCGTCTGGCTGGGCACGGAGATAAAGACCTGGCTGACACCCTCGAGCACGGTCTCCAGGTGGGAACTGGCGTTGAGGCTGCGTGGCAGGTTGATGCCGGGCAGGTAGTCGCTGTTGCGTTTGGATTCACGGATCTCGCGGGCGAGTTCGGGGCGACGTGCCCAGAGGGTCACATCGGATCCACCGTCGGCGACAATTTTGGCGAACGTGGTTCCCCACGATCCTGCGCCGAGGATGGCGACCTTACGGTTGGTCAAAGCGGCCCGTTTCTGATTGGTGGTTCTTGGCCGGGTCCCAGCGGGTGAGCGGCGCACTTTCGCCACGCAGCTCCTCGACGAGTCCGGTTATTGCGCGCATCACGTCATCCGTGGCATCCGCCAGCGTTTTCGAGTCGAGCGGCCGGCCGAGGTAGGCCGACAGGTCGACGGGATCGCCGAACACGATGCGGATGGTTTTGCGGGGGAAAACACTGATTCGTTTGGCGTAGCGGGGCATCACCAGCTGGGTTCCCCAGTGGGCAGCGGGAATGATCGGGATGCCCTGCTCCAGGGCGATCCGCACCGCGCCGGTTTTGCCACGCATCGGCCACAGGTCGGGGTCGCGGGTGAGGGTCCCCTCGGGATACACCACCACGGCGAGGCCTTCGCTGGCGATCTTGCGGGCGGCGGCCAACGGGTCGCTGCCGCGCGTTCCGGCACGCTCGACCGGGATCTGGCCGGACCGGCGCAGCAGCATCCCCACAACCGGCACTTTGAACAACGATGCCTTGGCGAGGTAGCGCGGCATGCGCCCCATCTTCCACATCGCGATTCCCATCACTACGGGATCGATCTCGCTGAAATGGTTCGGGGCAAGCACGAAAGCACCGGAGGCAGGAACCTTCTCGGGGTGGTGAATCTCGAACTTCGCCACCGCATTCATCAGCGGCAGAAGCAGCACGGCCAGGAACCGAAAGGTCGGTGTTTTCTCTGACCGTGCCGGCTTCATCGCCTGCGAATGGGCCATACGGGTTTAGCCTTCGTAAACGAAGTCGGCCCCGAGCAGCTCGAGCTTGTCAACAAAGTGCTCATAGCCGCGGCTGATGATTCCCACGTTGCTGATGGTGGACTGGCCTTCGGCCGTGAGTGCGGCGATCAGGTGGCTGAAGCCGCCGCGGAGGTCGGGGACACGGATGTCAGCGCCGTGCAGCTTGGTGGGGCCGGTGATGACCGCCGCCTGCTCCAAAGGACGCTGCGGCACGCGGCGGGTGATGCCGGAAAGCCCGTCCTTGTGAACCTCAATGTTGGCACCCATTTCGATGAGGGCGTCGGTGAAGCCGAAGCGGTTCTCGTACACGGTCTCATGCACAACGGAGACGCCTTCGGCCTTCGTCAGGGCAACGATGAGCGGCTGCTGCCAGTCGGTCATAAATCCGGGGTGCACGTCGGTCTCAACAACCACGGGCTTGAGCGTTCCGCCCGGGTGGTAGAAACGGATGCCGTCCTCGTGGATGTCGAACGCTCCGCCGACCTTGCGGAAGATGTTGAGGAACGTCATCAGTTCCTGCTGCTTCGCTCCGCCGACAAAGATGTCGCCTTCGGTTGCCAGCGCCGCGGAGGCCCAGCTTGCGGCTTCGTTGCGGTCGAACAGTGCCTTGTGGTTGTAACCGTAGAGCTTCTCGACACCTTCGATGAAGATGACCCGGTTGGGCTCGACGTTGATGATCGCGCCCATTTTCTGCAGGATGGCGATGAGATCCATGATCTCCGGCTCGATGGCCGCATTCTTCAACTCGGTGACGCCCTCGGCACGCACCGCGGTGAGCAGCACCTGCTCGGTCGCGCCGACGCTGGGGTACGGAAGCTCGATAGCGGCGCCCTTGAGGCCGTTGGGGGCCGTCAGGCGGATTCCCTCGTAGCTCTTGTCGACTACGGCACCGAACGCCCGAAGTGCGTCAAGGTGGAAGTCGATGGGGCGGTCGCCGATGCGGCATCCACCGAGGTCGGGGATCAGTGCCTCACCGAGACGGTGCAGCAGCGGGCCACAGAACAGGATGGGGATGCGGCTGGAGCCGGCGAGGGCGTCGATCTTGGCGAAGTGCGCTTTGAGGACGTTGCTCGGATCGAGCAGCAGCTCCCCGTCGGCAACCTTGGTCACCGAGACGCCGTAGGCCTCGAGCATCCCCGTGACAACACCAACATCGCTGATGTCTGGCACGTCGCGCAGGGTGCTCGGGGTTTCTGCGAGCAGGGCAGCAACCATCGCCTTGGTGGCGAGGTTCTTCGCGCCGCGGACTTCGATGCGACCGCGCAGCGGCTTGCCGCCGTTGATGATGATCTTGTCGGATTTCAATCCAACCCGCTCTCCAGCCTTGTGGGCGTCTTCGAGGAGTGAGCTCACTTATTTCACCGGCAATGTCTTGGGTCGCCATGATTCGCGACGTGATTCGAATTCTGTAATTTGCGCTTCGTCACGCAGTGTTAGCCCAATGTCGTCCAGACCTTCAAGCAAACGCCACCTAGTGTAATCATCGATCTCGAATGGCACTGTCAGGTTGCCTATCGTGGCGTTTCGCTCGATTAGGTTGACGGAGATCTGGATGCCGGGCGTCTGTGCGATCAGCGCCCAGATTTTTTCGGCGTCGTCTTCACTGATCTGGCCGGCCAGAAGGCCCTGTTTGCCTGAGTTTCCCCGGAAGATGTCGCCGAAGCGCGGGCTGAGCACCGCGTTGAATCCAAAGTCCCGCAGGGCCCAGACGGCATGCTCCCGGCTGGAGCCGGTACCGAAGTCGGGTCCGGCGATCAGGATTCCGCCATTGGCGTAGTGCGGCTGGTTCAGGATGAAGTCGGGTTCCTGGCGCCAGGAGTAGAACAGGGCGTCTTCGAAGCCGGTCTTGGTGACACGCTTCAGGAACACCGCGGGGATGATCTGGTCGGTGTCGACATTCGACTGCGGCAGCGGGACGGCTGCGCCGGTGACTACGGATACTTTTTCCATTACGCCGATACCCCTGCCGATTCGGGCGCCGTGACCGGCGCGGATCCATCATTGTTGTTGCCTTCGAGGTCCCACGGGCTCGACAGCGTGCCGCGGATCGCGGTCGCCGC
>Ga0247735_1000116_pt1 | contig 38253 bp, 34 predicted proteins | sample UWRJL178409R2_FD_180934 | JGI IMG/M metagenome (GOLD analysis project Ga0247735, IMG submission 180934) | Plant litter microbial communities from Arlington Agricultural Research Station in Wisconsin, United States - UWRJ-L178-409R-2 | ecosystem: Environmental > Terrestrial > Plant litter >... | reverse complement strand
GCCCTCATGAACAACCCTGTCGAGGTCGTCGAGGAGGTGATGATCCTCCCAGAACTCGCCGCCGCCTAAACTAGAACAACTGACCCGCACGGTGTTGAGAAACTCCACCACTCAGCGGGACGTGACCCCAAAATTGTTCGTGGCCATCGAAGGCACAGCCTGCAGTTCTGAGTTCACCCCGAAATTACGCCATGCTTGCGCGTCCGGCCGGGTATAACAAGCTAGAAAATAAGGGCGCGGGACCTTTTATTGGCACCCATGCCTTCGGCTTTCGCCACCGCGCGAGGCGGCATGTTCGACACGAACACGTCTCAAAAGCATATTAATTATCGAGACACCGAGGCCGAGCTTGGTTGGAGTGTTCGTTTCCATCACTGCGGGGTGCGCCCAAAAAACGGTAGTTTCTGAGGGTGTAAGGCGGCGGCCTGGAATTACGATTCGATCGCCGGAGATGATCGACTTTGCCGACGCGCACCGAGCTTCACTGTCTTGCATCCCGTGGATTGCAAAGCGTCTCGTCGCGCGAAAGTCGTACCCAAATATATGAGCGCTTAGAACCGTAGTCTTGAGGGTGTTCGGCGAAAAGAGGTCCGTTCACCGCCGCGCCTTTGCGCTAAGCGCAATGGCCTATTCGGGGTCCGGCGTCGGATCTGCTTCACCGGTCGGAACGTGATCTCGGTCGCCCTCGGTGCCCCAGCGGTCGCGGGATGCTGCATGGATGATCTCCAGGAGCGAATAGCGCACTAACTCGGGATTTCCTACGGACGGGAACACTTCGGCCTCGAGGGCGCGGGTCGCCTCAAGCGCACGATCTCCGTCCTCGGTGCGAAGGACATGGTGACGACGACGGTCCGTTGGATCGCTGGCGCGAGTGACTAATCCGGCGCGTTCAAGTCGGTCAATGGTGCGGGACATGGTCTGCGTCTCGACCCGCGCGCGATGCGCCAGCGTCGTCTGGTCGAGTGCCCCGGCGTCGAGCAAGTGAAGCACGATCAGCCCCGCGTGAGTGAGATCGCGCTGTTCCAACGCATGTTGCCACGCATGCTCCACCAGCCGCGCTGCCGTCGACAACAAGCGTCCCGTCGGCCAGGACTCAATGGGATCGGGCATGCCACGATCCGCGATGGGGTGTGTCATAAAGATCCATCCAGTGCTACGTTAAATAATCAGCTAGCTGATAGTAAGCCCAGAAAGCGAGTCCGATGAGTACCCCACGCGACATTGTCCGACAAATCACCGTTGTAGTAAGCGCCATCCTCGGCATCATCGGAGTCGCTATCGGCTCGGGTGCCTTTGGCGGGACGCCCACAAGCGAAGTTGCCGGCGGTGCGCTCAGTGCCGATGCGACACCGATCGCCCCAGCTGGTCCCGCTTTCTCGATCTGGTCGGTTATCTACATCGGCCTCATCGCTTACACCGTCTGGCAGGCCCTGCCCAAGCAGCGTGCCGATGAACGCCAGCGTCGTCTCGGCTACCTCATTGCCGCATCGCTGCTGCTGAACGCAGCGTGGTTGCTCACAACCCAGGCGGACCTTCTGGCCCTGAGTGTGCTGGTCATTGTGGCACTTCTCGTTGTGCTGGTTCTGGCTTTCCGCATCTGTATCGCGATCCGTCCGCGCACCGTCATCGAGGGACTCGTTGTGGACGGCACGGTTGGCCTGTATCTCGGATGGGTCAGTGTGGCTACCGCCGCCAACATCGCCGCGTTTCTCACCGCGTCCGGGTTCGATGGCTTTAGTGTCAGCTCTGATGTTTGGGCTGTCGCAGTACTCGCCGTGGCGGGGGTGGTCGGTGTACTGCTTGCCGTGTATGGACGCGGACGCTTTGCGCCTACGGCCGCGCTTTGCTGGGGCCTGGCCTGGGTGGCCGTCGGTCGGCTTACGGGTGATCTCGTCTCGATTCCCGCTGCGATAACCGCTATCGTCGCCATCGTCGCGGTAGTTGTGGTCACCCTGGTTCGCTGGTTCGGAACGAACGCATCCAAACCTACCCACGCCTAAAGAACTCCGGAAACGTCAGCGCTGCGGTGCAGTGTTGGCTGCGGGATGCTCGACGACTTCGACGCTCGTTGGAGGATGCGATCACGTGCAACACCCCGTAGTCATCGGCGAGGAACACGCCGGCGTCGGTGGCGGAAGTGAAGCGGGTGCTGGCTTGGACGAGCACGTCCACCGTGTCAATGACGTCGAGTCCGCTGCGCCACGAATCGGCGAGGAGAACGAAAGCATCGGCAAGGTGAATGTCCTGATGTGAGGAAGCCATAACATCACGGTAAAGCGTCGATGGTTCTGCTGTCAGGGAATACATGTCGGCGACAGCAACGATCACGGAGGCGGTTTCAGGACCTCACTAGCGAATCTGCGCAGCGAGAACCTTCACCGCGGTAGCTCAACTATCCACGTGCGGCGCCCTCCCCGGGGGCACTTTGACGGATTGATCATCTATTCGCGAAGATCCACAGCAAAATGCACTGCGATATCGTCGCGCACTATCTCGTGCAGGCCGCCGTTAGTGAAAGCTGATTGACGGGCAAGATCTGCCGGTTTGGTGCTGGCGATGACGAAGGTTGCACAGTGGGTGCGGGCAATGTTGACGAGGCCGGAAACCACTTCCTCACCGTATCCGCAGCCTCCGTAGTCCGGGACAATTCCGAAGGAGATCTCCACGGCATTGAACTCGTCTGGAGGTCCGACGAAACCGGCACCGCCAATGACGAGGTTGTTTACCTGGAGTTCGATTTGGTACTGCCCGAAAGCTGTCGTGGAAACCCCGTAAGGGGTGTTATGGACCAAGGCTCGCAATAGATCGCTGTCGACGAATGTCGGGTAGTCCCGAGCCCATCTCTGCGCGGACAGTGTGATGCCCTGGAGTATAGATTGAGCATCTTCGCTGGAGAGTGGGCGAAGAGTCAGTCGCCCAATCGGACCGGTCATAAACACCGCTACTTTCAATGAAGCTATCCACCCCACTTATGCAATAATACCTCAGTTTTTGTTGGTGGGGAGCGGCACTGGAATCTGCTTCAGTGGTCGACTCGCACGAGGGCGCGTAGCAGCACGGTAAAAATACAGGGCTTCTGGGTGCTTTCCTATTCGTTGTTTGAGTTGTCTTCGGGAGGAACGATCTCTGGTGGAACGACAAGGACGGGGCATTGGGCGCGTTGCGCGCAATGGGTACTCACTGAACCGAGTACGAGTCCGGTGAATCCTCCCCGTCCTCGGCTTCCTACAACCAGCATCATTGCCGACTCCGACGCGCGAACGAGAACCTCGGCCGGATGACCAAGTACTGCGCGGTGTTGAATTGCGAGGTGCCCATACGCCTGCTCGATTGCGCCGGTGTCATGTTCCAGCTGGGTCACGACTTCCTGATTTATCTCGGGATACGACGACACGTACCCCTCTTTCCAGATCGATCCCTTCGGAGCTGTATCGATACTCCAGGACTGGATCACCACAACGGGGGCGGACATCTGCTCCGCCAGGTCCAGGGCCTCCGTAAGGGCCCGCTTCGAATGCTGGGATCCGTCAAAACCGACCACGATTGACCCGGGCGCGACCTGAGGGATTGTGCTGACACCGAGGTGGGAAGGGCCAGAGGTGGGCTCGGAGGGTTTTGCACTCGTAATGGGGTGCTCGCTCCGCGGTACAACGAGTACCGGGCGCTTGGATTGGTGCAGACAGTGGTTGCCCACCGATCCGAGCAGCAGCCCAGCGATGCTCCCCAGGCCGCGTGAACCAATCACCAACATTCGTTCGTGCTGGGACAGCTCGCACAAAACCTGTGAGGCAGAGCCGTGCGCGACCGCGTACGCAACGGCCAAGTCCGGGTGCTCGTTCGTAACCGATTCACAATTACTCACCAGCTGCTCCGTCACTTCGGAAACCACTGAGTCGAAGGAACGCGGCTCCTCGATCAGCTGAGCGAGGGACGGTGGTTGTGGTTCGCCGCCCCACACCCGGGCAATAGTTACGGGTACGCGGAGGGACTCGGCAATGACGGCCGCGAACGTGAGCGCTCGCTCTGCACCGACTGATCCGTCATGTCCAACGACGATAGACGCAGCGGACTTTTTCGGGGAACCATCTTCGGCTGCGGTTGGCTGGATAGCAGGATCGTGCAGTGGCGACATTGGCTCTGTCATGTTCTCAGCTCTTCTCATCAGGGGAGCGATTGATCGTGCAGATCATTCCAATCTAGTGTCCTGTTGTAATGAAAGTCTCAACAGGGCGATGCAAATGGCTTCAACGGTCAGCGGGTGGGTCTGCTGCTGGTCTTCTTCGAACAGTTATTGGATAACGCCCGAAGTGTGTCGAAGGTCTCCAAACTAAGGGGGAGTTGTATCAGCCGAGCTGGACCACTGTCGGAGGACGTGGTTTGACATCGTGCTGCGGGGTAACACGGGTGTGGTGGGGGATGCTGTAGCGGGTGATCTGGCCGTTGTCGATTCGACCGTGAATTCGAACAAGAGGTTTCCGGTGCGGTTGTTCTCCGGTGAGGGAGCAAGGACGACAAGGTAATTCGGGACGAGGCGAGTGTGGGAGATCGGGAACCCTCCGTATTCCTTCCTGCCGTGTGCCCACTGTGTGTCGGTCAGTGGTGTCACTCCGAGCAGGATGCTGTAGGTGTCCGTTGGGTCATTTTCGGTGACCTGGGTGATCATCCTCTCGAGGAGGGTGAGGAGTTTCATGATGTTCCTTTCGCCGTGGTGGGGTTGGTCATCGCGGTAATGATGGCGGCGTTCGTTGTGCGGCGAATTTTCATGCCCGGACTGCGCGCGTGTGCGCGCAGTTGCGTGACGCGTAGCCGTCGAAGCAAATGCCACGAGCAGGATGCTATGTGCACCGAACGCCGCTCGTGACCGAGATCATGATCAGCATTCACGACAGCTGCAACCCGCCCGGCCGATCAGTACGGTATACCGTGCATCTAGAATGCTGATGCCAGCGTCAGCATTTGTGTGGTAGCTGAGGCCATACTCGCGCAGGACCTGACCGCGGCACAATCTCATCGAGAAACGAACAAGAGGACGGCGTATTGTGCAGAAAATTTCCTTGACCGCGCTTGGGCGAACTGAGCTCAAGGCAGCCCTTGAGGCCGCGAGTGGTCGCAGCGCCAAGACCGTCTACGGCGGCCATGAGCATTTTCTGCGGCAAACTGTGATCGCTCTGCGGGCAGACGAGGAGTTAGCTGAACACGAGAATCCGGGCGAGGCGACTGTGCAGGTTCTGCAGGGCCGCATCATTCTCACCGCTGGTGCTGAGTCGTGGTCCGGGTGGGTAGGTGACCTGCTCATCGTCCCCGATGCAGCGCATTCCCTGCGTGCTGTCGAGAACTCAACAGTACTGCTCACCGTTGTAAAACACCGCTGAGGCGGCGTCCACTATCTGATCCGTGATGGCTCAACCTCCTCGGCTACCTCAGCCGATGACTCAGAAAATTGTGAGCTGGGTCGCCTCGTGGAGCACCGCGGCTGAGTCCTGATCGCCCCGTGCTGCGAGCGAGACCACATTTCTAATCACAATGGTGGCGGGAAAACGAACCCTCCCACTTCGTAAATGACGTCGTGTACACGGTAGAGAGTGCAGATCGTGGCGCGCTGACCGTTCGCAAACCTACGCTCGATGATGGCAACGGGTATCTCGTCCCACGTGCCCAGACGGGTAAAGCCGACGACCATCTGACGGACAGTTCCGATGCCCATCAGTACCACAATGATCCCGCCGAGTCCGATTAGGTGGCTGAGGTCGGCGTCGCTGACGGGGGTGGGACCGGAGATGACCGTGAACAGCCGGCGCACTCACTGGTGCGTTATCGAGATTCCCGCCACGGAAGGTACGGCGATAGCACTCGTTACACCGAGGATTGCCGTGACGGGCAAGCCCGCGTCGCGACAGGCTATTGTTTCCTCGCCGCGCCTGCCGAACACGAACGGGTCGCAGCCCTTGAGCCGCAACAGTGTGGCCTTCGAGGGCGGAGGCAATCAGCATCTCCTCGATTTTCTGCTGCGGGCGCGCGTGGTGGCTTGGTGTCTTGCCGAGGTCGATGTAGCGCGTCCCTGGTGCCCAGTCGCTGAGCTGGTCTGACGGGCCGAGCTTGTTGTAACAAATAACGTCCGTCTGGCGGAACACGGTCATCGCTGTCATGGTCAGGAGGCCAGTATCGCCGGGTCCGCTTCCGACAATTGTGACAAACCTTGAGGGCATGTCGCCGCCGCCGTTTCGTTGGTGAACCAAGTGGGTGTGGCAAGCACGTCGTGACGACCAGCGTTTCAGTCCGACTGGACGCGTTCACAAGAACCACGACGTCAACGGCAGATACGAGCTCGCACCATGCTGTTCGTGAGCGCGAAGGTGACGGTGTGCACCCCGGTCATGGTGCCTGGTTTTCTATGACCAAGTATCGTTGCGACAGCTCAGTATTGGGCCGGTAGCGCAGGCGGCGGGAGCTCGCAGAGGCGGCGACGTTTTCACGACCGGTCTCATCGGGGCGTACTCATTTCTTGATCGCGAAACGGTTTGACTGAGCGTGAGCGCCGCTGAAGGACCATAGCGGCCCGATAGGCTTCAGTCAAATGGAGGCGCGCGCTCAGTGCGCCGCGGCGGGTTTCTCATTTCTCCTTATGGGTGGGCTTTTGGCGTGAGGTACTTCACAGCGTCATTGAACGAACAACACAGATCGAATATCACCGAACGACTAATGGGGAAATATGAACGCGCGCCGCACAGTCACTGTTCTACCTACGCTGACTATCCTCGGGATTGTCACAGCCCTTGCGCTGGCGGGCTGCTCTGCAGGCTCGGAGCCTACCGATGCCGGTACCGCAACGGTGGACAATGGCAGCCCCGACGACAACGCCAACGACAGCGACGGTGTGTGGGACTTCTCCAACAACGACGCCATGTCGATGAAGAAGTCAATTACGTTCAGCATCAATGATGATCTCTTCGACGTGGCCACTGACTACCAGGAACGTAGGGTCTTCGATTCAATTACCGTCACGGGTGTGGAACTTGATGGTCCTGAGAACTGCGCCGTGACATTCGACTTTGTTTATGCCGACGGTGTGGACACGGACGCCGTTGTCAGCGAATACATCGCTGGCCGTCCCGCCTCCAACCTCGACCGTCTGGGAGGAACAGCGGGGCTCTTGGGCTTCGGCGGTTATGGAGCCGACATACAGTTCGGTGACGCGGACCTGGATAATCCAGTCAGCCACTCAATCTACATCTCTGACGACATGAGTACTGCGACCAAGATTCAGGATTGCGCGACGCAGCCGTACGACCCTGAAGTTGAGCTCATCTCTTTGGCGTTCTCGTATCCGGGTCTTGATGAACTCAATGGGATCTACGAGAAGCCGTCGTTGGCCAGCGCTGAATTGACGGTGATGAAGAACGGCGATCTGAGCGTGATCGACAGCAAGGTTTCCGGCTTCGTGCGCGATTCCAACGACACATGGATTTCTGACTAGCCGCCACCGTGCGACCTCTTGGTCAGCTGCTCTACGCACTTGATCGAGTAAGTGCGAGAAGTGTGGGTGGGAAACTGTTGTTCGGACGTTCCATAGTCTCGTAGCCCTTGAGTTATATGACGCCTCACCGGCCCGGCTCAGGAGGCTTAGGTACCGGTTTTTGGTGCGTGATGGCGAATAGTTGCGGCATCTTGTCCGCGGATCTGTCGATCCGTTCGTCGTAGGGTGGGTTTTGAACACTTTCATAGGGTCTGCTCTCCGGGCCAGCGTCTCGGAAAAAACTAGGTCCGCTGCCGACGACACCGAGCTCGTAGGCGCGGATGACCGCGTCGACTCGGTTGCGGAGGTCGAGTTTGGCGAGTACTCGGCCAACGTTCGCCTTGACTGTCGACTCGCTCAAGTACAGCTTTGCAGCAATCTCGCTGTTGGTCTCGCCGCCCGCGATAAGTATGAAAATTTCGCGTTCGCGAGCGGTCAGTTCGGATAGTACCTCGTCGGCGTTGACGGCGTGCCGGGTGAGGAGGTGGGGGCGGCGACCTGGATGAGTTTCGCGGTGATGCGGGGTGATACGACGGCGTCGCCGGTGTGGATGGCTCGGACTGCGGTGACGAGCTCGTCTGGTCGGGTGTCTTTCAATAGGAAGCCAGCGGCGCCGGCGTCGAGGGCGCCGAAAGCGTACTCGTCGAGATCGTATGTTGTGATGACTATTACGCGTGTTTGGGGATAGAGCGCTGTAATGCGTCTGGTCGCCTCGATGCCGCCGAGCCCCGGCATTCGGACGTCCATCAGCACGACGTCGGGACGCAGCCGGTTGACTGCGCCGATTGCCTGCATGCCGTCGGATGCTTCGCCAACAATGGTGATTCCTTGGTGTGCTTCGAGAATCAATCTGAAGCCGTATCGAACAAGTTCTTGGTCGTCGACAAGTAGAACGCGTATGGAATTCATGGTTGAGGGTTTCCGCGTCGTAGTCGCGCGAAAACGCGCCAGCCGCCGTCTTCGTGAGGTCCGGCTTCGACGGTTCCTGCGTAAAGGGTGGCTCTCTCCCGCATTCCGAGGATGCCACGTCCCTCGTGCCCGTGCGCGGGCGGATGGGGCAGTGGTCCGGTGTCGCGGACGAGGACGGTCACTTCCGTTAGCGTCCAGACGACGGTCACGGTTGCGGATCTGCTTTGCGGGGCGTGGCGGAGCACGTTGGTGAGTGACTCCTGCACGATCCGGTACACGGCGAGGCCGATGCCGGGGTCGCGGGAGGGGGCGCCTGTGACGGTAAGACGGATCGCGAGGCCGGTTGCGAGGAACTCAGCGGCCAGGGAGGGCAGGTTGGATGCGTCTGGTTGTGGCGCATGGTCCTGCGTGGTGCCGCGGTTGTTGCCTCGGACGCCGCCCAGTAGGCGGCGTACTTCTCCGAGGGTGCGGCGCCCGGTCTCTGCCACATGCGCCATCGCAATCTTTGCCTCGGCAGGGCGCTCGTCGGCTGCTGCATGGGCGCCGTCGGATACGGCGATGATGACGGAGAGGCTGTGCGCGATCACGTCGTGCATTTCGCGCGCGATTCGTTCACGTTCGAGGGCTCCGGCAATTTCCACCTGCTGGTCCCGTTCACGCGCAAGCCTGTCCGCCCGGTCGACAAGCTCATCGATATGTCGTCGCCGGTATCCCACGTTTGTTCCCAGCAGCGCCGCGATTAGCAGGACTGCGGCGAGGACGAGGTAGGCGTTCGCCCAGTTCAATAGCGCGTCGTTGGCGAGGGTGCGCGGGGCCAGGCCGAGGATCGGGGGTCCGATGGTTCCGCGGACCGAGAGGGCTAGGGAACCGAGGGCGCCATTGGCCATTGAGATTCCAAAGCGAGTCCAGGCGACCCTTCCTCTGCTGTCAACTCCCGCGGTGTACACCGCAATTACAGCGATCATGAATTCGGCCCCGGACCCGCCTGTCAACGACAACAATGACAGCACTGTTGCAGAGGCGAAGAACAGTTGCGGATACCGATGGCGGGCCGACAGGGCTCCGAGGCCGCCGATCGCCAGCGCGAGCATCGGCCACAGAGCAGTGGAGTGCGGCGGCTCGAGGGAGAGAACCGCGAGACCGACAGCGACACCTGCATACGCGGCCATGATCAGGCCGTCCACGATGCTGGACCGACGGGGGTGAACCGATTTCTGCATGCTGCGATCGCGCGGCGCCTCGAGTAAAGCGCCGCGCGATCCGGACTGAGCGCGGATTAGGCGTCCTTACGACGCAACTGGATGGCTCCCATGACAACGAAGATACCGGCCCAGACGACTGCGACTATCCACCCGGCCCCCGAGCTGACATATCCGTCCGCAAGGTCCAGGAATACGCCTCCGGCATCGGGCGGTCCAGACATGGCATCGCCGGCCTTGGACATAGAAAGGAGATGAAGGTTCCTGACCAGCGGGGACGCGGGCAGCACGGACAAGACGATCGGCAGCAGCAAAATCAACGAGATGACGGTTGCGACAGAGGCAGCAACAGAGCGCAGTACGGTGCCGATTCCCAATCCGAGGACACCGGCCAGTCCGACATAGACGGATCCGCCCACAAGCGCGGACATCACACCGGGGGCGGTCACGCCGATCTCGATCCCGAACGTTGCGAACATCGGATAGGTCACCACCCACGAGCCGAAAATCGCCACGAAAGCTGCAGCGGTCGCGGTGATGAACAGCACGACCGCTTTTGCGGCAAGGACGCTAACTCTGCCGGGAACGGCGATAAGCGTCGGTTGAATGGTCCCGCTCGAGTATTCTCCGCTGATGACGAGCACCCCGAGCACCCCGGCGATAAGTTGCCCGAACAGCACGGTCCCGACGGTGACCTTATCCAGCATGAATGCCACCGAGGGTTCGTCCGGCAAACCGGCGCCTTCTGCCGTCACTCCCAGCACGACGCTGATTGCCATCCCGAACGCGATGATCGCTAGCAGGAGGCCAACACTCGAGCGCAGACTGGTGAGCTTGATAAATTCTGATCGTAGAACGCCGGCGAAACGCAGTTGGTCGCGGGCCGGGATCCCGGTGGCACGTCGATTTTCGAGCACGTTCATTCGTGGACTCCGGTCGTGGTGGTGTCGGATGATCGGTATTCGACTTCCCCAGCGGTGAGAGCGATGTACGCATCCTCCAGCGAACCCGACACCGATGCCACCTCGTAGAGGACGATCCCGGAGGCGGCGGCGGCAATGGCGACCTGTTCGGCGGTCAGCCCGATGATCTCAATCGCCCCGTCGGCTAGCATCGTCACGGTAATGTCCGGTCCAGCGATGTTTGCTACCAGTCGTTCGGACTCCGGTGTGCGGACGCGGGTCACGGATCGGGTGGCGCTGGAGATGACATTGCCGATGGTGTCGTCTGCCAGGATCCTGCCTCGTCCGATCACGATGAGCCGATCGGCAGTCTGGGCCATCTCGCTCATCAGATGCGACGAAAGCAGCACTGTGCGGCCCTCGGCGGCGAGCTTGCGCATCAGAGTCCTCACCCATAGGACGCCCTCCGGGTCCAGGCCGTTCACCGGCTCATCAAGAATGATCGTGTCTGGATCGCCGAGGAGAGCGGTGGCGATTCCTAGCCGTTGGCCCATTCCGAGCGAGAATCCCCCGACTCGTCTACCGGCCACAGAGTCCAGTCCCGCGAGCCCGATGACCTCACGCACTCGGGATGCGCCGATCCCGTGGGTCGCGGCGATTGACAAAAGATGCTTGTAGGCGGATCGACCGCCATGGGCGGCCTTCGCATCCAGCAGCACCCCGACCTCTCGCAGTGGTGCTTGGTGCTCACGGTAGAGGCGCCCATTCACTTCGACCCGGCCGGCGGTCGGTCGATCAAGGCCGACGATCATTCTCATGGTCGTAGACTTGCCCGCCCCATTCGGTCCTAGGAATCCCGTCACCAGGCCCGGCCGCACAGTGAAGTCGATCGCGTCGACCGCGACCTTATTCCCGTAGCGCTTGAGGAGTGCCTCTGCTTTGATCATGTTTGTTTCTTTCGCATAGGGACGACGCTACGCGCGGTCGGTAGCTGACACTGAGGACTTTGGTCCAGCCATCGCGTCCTACCCAGTACCTAGGTATTGGATGAATGTGGCGGGAGTGATTCACCTCGGGGTGGCGGTGATATTTGCGACCCACCTCAACCGAGCCAACCTCGCAGCTGAAAACATCTTCGCAACTTTGAAGCAGTATCACTCGCACGGGCACGGGCAGGGGGCGTGGAATGAACTCCCGGAGTGGGCACTTACTTAGAACGAAACATCTGTGGGACTACGCCGAAGCTGCCCGGTCGGGAAAGTGGACATCAAAAACGCTCACTAGATCGCTCGACTCTAGGCCGTTACCGAACAGGGAAACGCTGCGACTGACCTGGCGGCCACTATGCCTTACCGGTACAAGCCCTAGCCGCGCGATGTGGTCTTAGAAGGCGAGAACGTGCAGATAACCGGCGGCCGCTTCATCAACCAGGGTACTGGGACCGCGATTGACCGAGGAAAACGTAACCTCCAGGCGCCGCGGTAGCGTACCCGAGACGACCACGACCTTGCGGCCGGTGTTTGCGAGGACCTGAGCGGCAATGTGGGAGAGGCGGGACTTTCTGGGCAGTGAGAGAACGGCACGAGCCAGAACCATTTGTTCACTTCTATTCCGGCCACCAGTCTCAGGCACCGCGCTCCAAGACATCGGAAGCGTATCAATGTTCATACCGCCCACTGCATCGTTAAACGCATTCGCGATAGCTGGGGTATCGCTCGCCAGCTCAGCGAAAGCTTGAGCTTTACCTTCTGAGCTTTCCGGGACATTAACGTCGATGACGACCCCAATCCAGTGAAGTTCTGCAGCTTCGGTGCTATGGGCGATGTGTTTCGTAGCATCGAAGTTCGCAACCTTATCGGCGACGTGAAGATAAAAGTCTTCTAGCTGCCGATTGAACGCCACGTTCTCGCGCCACCGATCGAAAGAAAACGCAGACGTAGAGGGAAGGTCCGAGACTGGAACGCGTGCGCGCCTCAACAGGTCGACGAGCGATCCGTGCTGAAGCTGCATCGGGGCGTAGTACCGGTACCCGGACCGTTTATCGATGAAAGCTGGAGTCACGATTTCCCGTTCTGAGTAGAGTCGGAGCGCTTTCGAAGATAATCCCGTCATCGCTCGAAACTCACTTGCGGTTAGCAAATTGTCCATAGTCTTCCTGTCGTTATCCATTGCGGGCTCTCAAACCTTGGGCTTCGCCCTTGGGGCAAGGTCAAGCGACGCGCCGCAGCCCTGCACATGGTCGCGCTAACCGGTAGGTGCAAAAATCTACGTTCTGTCCGAGGCACGCAAGCCCTCGGTCCGCGCAAGCACCCCTACCGGAATGAAAAAAGCCCGGGGTCGCTAAGCGGGACAACGTCTCGTATCCGTTAGGTTGCGAGGCAGGTAGCTTACGAGACACCTCGGATTGAGTGCACGCAGCACGGTCAACTGCATCACCAAGGAGTAGGAAACCCTTCATAAGCTGATTCGTCGAGCCGGAATACTTACCTGTCTGACAGAGATGTTGTGCCCGGTAGAGATCGCTAAATAGCCCATGCAATACGGTGCCCGTGCCAGTTGGGAGTAATAACCAGCGTCTTCAATCCCGTCGGTTACCAGGCGTCTCGCTGAGCAGAAGCTGCACAGCCCTGCCCGTAAAGGTGGATTGAGAGGCACTGGTTACGACCGAAGTCCCCGGCGAGACTGTTCTCACTGCCCCTAATCCAGGAGGAACCAATGAGCCAGTCATCAAGCGCCCCGTCCGCCGGGCCTCCGCACGCCGCTTCGAGCACAATGCTCAGCCCGAGTGCGACCGCTCGCCGCGTGCTGGGTCTGCCCGACCCTGTGCACAGTTCCATGGCCCGCGTGGCTGTGGACCGGACGCTGGAACGTGTCGGTGGCCCAGTCGGGCTAGCCTCCGCCGCGGCTCCTACTGTTGCTTTTGTGGTCACGGACATCGTCGCCGGGCTCACGCTGGCGTTCTTTGCTTTGGCTATCGCTGCTGTGGCTGCGTGCGTGGTGCGCGTAGCACGCCGCGAGTCGCCGGCGGCCGCTATCGCCGGCCTCGTGGTGGCCGCGATCTGCGCGACGGTTGCAGCGCTGGCCGGTGAAGCTCGCGCATTCTTCCTCCCCACCATGATCCTGCCCGTTCTGTTCGTCGTGGCCTACAGCGTCTCGCTGATTGCGCGCAGGCCGCTGATGGGCTTGATCGTTAACCCGCTGTCCGGCGGACCCCGCGCCTGGCGCACCCACCAGGGACTTCAGCGGCTGTACATCGGCAGCACGATCGTGGGCATGATCCTTGCCGCGGCAAACCTCACCGCGCGGATTGTCTATTACGTTGCCGACGAGCCGGGCGCACTGGCGATAGTGCAGGTGACAGCCACATCAGCCTTCGCACTCCACTTCGCAATCACACTCGTACTGGCCCGTCAGGTCGCTGGCCCACTCGTCGCCACGTCCCGACCGCCGGCTACCAGCCGCGGGTAACACCCGGTCTACCTTCCGCACCTCGCGCACCATCTACGACAGGAGAACACTATGCCCCGCACGCCTCAACTCACTCTGCCCGATCTGTCCGGTCGTCGTGCTCTGGTCACCGGAGCTAGCGACGGGATTGGATTTGGTATCGCCCGCCGGCTGGCCGCCGCCGGAGCCGAAGTGATTTTGCCGGTCCGTAACCGCGCCAAAGGAGAGAGCGCTTTAGCTCGTATCCGCGCACAGTATCCGACAGCGCACGTGTCCCTTCGCGACCTTGACTTGTCGTCGCTGGAATCGGTGGCCGCTCTGGGCAACCGGCTGCGCGACGAGGGAGATCCGCTGCATTTTCTAATAAACAATGCGGGCTTGATGACTCCGCCGGAGCGGCAGACAACGACCGATGGTATCGAGTTGCAGTTCGGCACCAATCACCTCGGGCACTTCGCACTGGTCGCACACCTGTTGCCGCTGCTGCGTGCCGGGAACGCCCGCGTAACTTCGCAGATCAGCGTCGCAGCTCGCAGCGGTGTCATGAACTGGACTGATCTGAACTGGGAGTCCAGCTACCACGGTATGCAGGCCTACAGCTAATCGAAAATTGCTTTCGGCCTGTTTGGCCTCGAACTGGATCGACGCAGCCAAGAAGAGGGGTGGGGGATTACAAGCAACCTGTCCCATCCGGGAGTCGCCCCGACAAGTCTTCTTGTCGCACGCCCAGAATTGCACCGTGAACGCAACACCCCGCAGATCGCAGTCATTCGCAGACTGTCGCGTGCAGGAATCCTCGTCGGCACCGTGGACAGCGCCCAGTTGCCCGCCTTGTATGCTGCCACCTCACCGCAGGCACAGGGGGGACGGCTCTATGGACCCACCGGTCCCGGTCACCTCGGGGGCGGTCCCGGTGAGCAGTCTCTGTATCATCCGCTAAAGGACCTGCGCGACGCAGGTCGTATCTGGCAGGTCTCCGAAGAGCTCGCGGGCGTATCGTTCGCCGCCATGGCCACGATGCCGTGACAGTGGCCGTTTCTGCGACCGTGAAAGCGGGGCGGGGTGGATCATTGGAGAGTGGTGCGCAGACAGCATCTATCAATGTGGGCAATCTCCACCGCGCTCGGCACCACAAATGAGGGGAACAGCATGATTGACCGTGCAGGACTGGCGGCGTTTCTGCGCCGCAGGCGTGAATCGCTTCAGCCTGAGGATGTCGGCCTCACTCGAGGGCCGCGCAGGCGCACTGCGGGGTTGCGACGCGAGGAAGTCGCGGCTTTGTGCCACATGTCGACCGATTACTACTCGCGGCTCGAGCGTGCCTCCGGGCCGCATCCGTCGGAGCAAATGATTGCCTCCATCGCCCAGGGTCTGCACTTGTCGCTAGCTGAGCGGGATCACGTGTTCTTCCTGGCGGGACAGAATCCACCAACCCGCGGTATAGATGGCGACCATGTTGCGCCGGGACTGTTGCGTATTCTCGACCGCTTGCAGGACACCCCTGCAGAGGTCATCTCCGAACTTGGCGAGACGCTCCGTCAAAGCCCGCTGGGGGTGACACTCCTTGGTGACGCTTCCCAGCGCACCGGTCCAGAGCGGAGCATCGGCTACCGGTGGTTCACCGACCAAAAGGCTCGGGACCCGTATCCTGCGAAAGAGCGAGCTCTTCTCTCTCGCGTGTACGTTGCGGGACTCCGCCAGGTGGTCGCTCGTCGGGGTCCGGGGTCCAGAGCCATTCAGCTCGCCCAGCTACTGGAGGGGCAAAGTCAGGAGTTTCGAGATCTGTGGGCTGACCAAGAGGTCGGTATTGTTCCCACGGACACCAAGCGGTTCCAGCACCCGGAAGTGGGGATGCTTGAACTTGATTGCCAGACGTTGTTTGATCCGGTGCAATCGCATCGTCTGCTCGTGTATACCGCTGTTCCCGGAAGTGAAAGTTACGAGAAACTCCAGCTACTTTCGGTGATTGGTTCTCAAACCCTTCGCTAATACAAATTGTTCCGTTAGGAAAAGCCGGGGTGCCAGCGTCGCCTATTTTGAAGGCCGTGAGGTGTCTTGTTGGCGAAAACCTTTCCCTATTCAGATATAAGCGAAATTCGGGCGCCTGTTTTTTCGAAGCTCGCGTCAAGGAATGGGGATGTCAGCGCCCGGCGGAAATTTTGACGTGAGTCGCTGCCAGATTGTTTAGATGTCTTGATTCCCTTCGCTTTTGATACGTCTCACACGCGCACACCGAGAGCGACCCTTCGTCTGAATCGCAGCAATGAATGGCCGTGTATTCACAGCGTTAAATGGCGGCCTTCGATGGCTGTGCGCGTTGGAGCTCGCGATAGATAGTGGCACAGGAGATGTCGAAGAATTCCGCAAGTTTCGTCTGGGTGTGGGTGACGGCGGCGTGGGTCGCAAGAAGATGGCGACGCTTCGGGGCAGTGAGCTTGGGCTGTTTCCCTCGGAGCTTGCCATTGGCCTTCGCGAGCGCCATCCCTTTGCCTGTGCGCATGCGGATCAGGTCGGACTCAAATTCCGCGACCATGCCCAGCACGTTAAAGAGGAGCCGACCCACCGGGTCGGCAGGGTCGTAGATCGATCCGCCCAGGCTGAGTGCAACGCCACGGCTTACGCGCACCGAGGGTGACGTATAGCGCTGCAAAAAAGCAGCCATTTACCGCTGCGACTCACAATCAGCACACTTCACCTGTAGCGGATTCTCGTAACTATGTGTCGCAAGTGATTCTCAAAAAAATAGCATCCAAAGTCTATTGCGAGACAGACTGCTGGCGTATAAACACGCTATGGGCAAGAGCGTGCCCTGATGGTTGCCGCGATGTCTTTTGATCGTTCCACTCGGGCACGTGGGCTTGATTAGATGAGGCCAAGCTCCATCGCCCGCGTGACCGCGCGAGTGCGGTCACGCACCTCGAGTTTCTCGAACGCGTGCAGCAGGTGCGTTTTGACGGTCGCCTCGCTGAGGTAAAGCTGGCTGGCGATCGCCGGATTGCTGTTGCCCGCGGCAACAAGGCGCAGCACCTCGGTTTCGCGGGGGCTCAAGGTGATCACCGGGGTGCGCGCCCGCTTCACGAGAAGCGCCGCAATCGAGGGTGCGAGCACGGTGTCGCCGCGCGCGACCGACCGGATCCCCGCGAGGATCTCTTCCTGCGGCGCCGCCTTCAGCAGGTAGCCGCTCGCCCCGGCCTCGATCGCGGTGAGGATGTTCTCGTCCGATTCGTAAGTAGTGAGGATGATGATCCGAATTGCCGGTTTCGCTGCCACAATCAGAGCGGTCGCCTCGTCGCCACCGAGCTCGGGCATTCGCAGGTCCATCAGCACGATGTCCGGCTCGAGTGCGAGCGCGAGGTCAACGGCTTCCCGGCCAGTGGATGCTTCACCGATTACGGTCACGTCGTCATCCGAGTCGGCCAGGGCGACAATGCCGCTGCGAACGATCGGGTGGTCGTCGACGACCAGTACCCGGATCACCGGACGGCCTCGGCCGTCAGGACGCCGGGAAGCGAGGCGATCAGCGCCGCGCCTTTGCCGTGGCTCGAGACCAGCGAGAGGCTGCCGTGCGCGAGGGTGAGTCGCTCGCGCAGGCCGTCGAGGCCGAACCCGGTGCGAGTCGCCTGGGGGTCGAAGCCGCGGCCGTTGTCGGAGACCCGCAGAACGACCGACCCGTGGGTAGTGCTGACCGTGATGGAGGCAGCCGTCGCTCCGGAGTGTTTGCGTACGTTGGCCAACGCTTCCTGGGCGCAGCGCAGCAACACCACTTCGCGGTCACGGTCGAGGTCGGCGGTGCCCGGCGCGCGCACCGTGACTGTGACGCCCGTTTCTCGTTCGAAACGCTCGCCGAGTCTGGCGAGCGCGGTGGTGAGGCCGCCTTCCACCCCGACCGGGGCGCTGGCGGCGACGAGGCCGCGAGTTTCGGCGAGGGCGCTGCGGGCATTGTCCTCGAGGATGCTCAGCTGTTCGGCCGCGGCAGGAACGTTGCCCGTCTTCAGCTCACGCCGACCCCGCTGGGCCGTGAGCACCAGCCCGGTGAGGTCCTGCGCAATGGTGTCATGGATCTCCCGCGCGAGCCGCTCCCTCTCGTCGAGCACCCCGGCGTCCCGGCTGAGGGCGGCGACCTGTTCCTGGGCCCGACGTAGTTCGGTGATGAGCTCGTCGCGTTCGGCGACCACGTTGTAGAGGCGGCTGAAGCCCAGGCCGAGTCCGATGCTCAGGCCGAGGGACAGGCCAACAGTCACTGCGGTGCGGGGGAACGAGTCGGGAGTGAAGCTGGCGTAGATGAGTAGCCCGCAGCCCACGGTGAGCGAGAGGATAACGTTCGCGATCAGGGCCTTACGGACGCCATTGGCAGCGAGCCACATAATTGGGAACGCCACACACTGCACCACGGCAAAGCTTCCGTAAAACGAGGTGCCAACCCCAGCCGCGACAATGAACACCACGATCAGGGCGAGTGCGGCTCGTTTATCGGTGTCCGCCCGCGCGCGGAACAGCTGCCAGCCGAGCAGGAAGAGTGCAACAGCGCTGACTCCGCCGATGCGGTCAGCGGTGCTGACCTCGTCGAGCAGTAGCATCGCGAGAAGCACCACCGCCATCGCGATGACCGCGATGCTCAACCACCGTGCATTCACCATTTAGCTATCCTTGCGGATCCACCGGAAGGTCAGGCGACAAACGACCAAACCGACAACCAGCCAGAGCGACGTCGCCAGGGCGACCCCGGCCAGGTTCCACTGCCCGCCGGCCTCTAGGGCTTCGAAGGTGTCGGGCAAAAAGACTGCCCGCATGCCCTGCGCCATCCACTTCAGCGGGAACGCACTCGCCACGTTCTGCAGCCAGTCGGGCAGCTGCGAAAAGCCGAGGTAGACGCCGGAGATGAACTGCAGGATGAGGGCGATCGGGATCACCACTGCCGTCGCACTCTTCCCGCTGCGAGGCACCCGGCTGAGCGCGATACCCAGCACCGCCGAGGTGGTCACGCCGAGTACAAAAACCCAGACGAAGGTCAGCCATTGCGAGGGTTCAGTGGGCAACGACACCCGGAACACGAGCCCGGCGACCACCAGCAGCAGCGCGGCCTGCAGCGTGCCGGTGACAAACACCTGCCCGATCTTGCCAATGAAGTAACTGAGCACGGGCAGCGGGGTACCGGCGAATCGTTTCAGGGTTCCGTCGCTGCGCTCCATCGCGATGTCGATTGCCATGTTCTGCAGACCGCTGAGCAGCAGCCCGGCGGCGAGCATCCCCGGCAAGTAGAAAGCGGCGGCGGAGACGTCGTTGCCATCGGCGTCGGTGCCGAAACTGCTCTCGCTGAACGCGACCGAGAAAATCGTCAGCATCACCAGCGGGAACAGGAAAGTGAAAAACACCGAGTCTGACTGCCGGAAGTACGTTTTCACCTCGTAGCGGATGCGACTGAACCCGAGCCGGAACGCGCGGGTGATTCCAAGCCCGCCGCTGTATCGGTCGAGGGATGCTGCGCTGCCGGCCAGTCGGCTGTCGTCCTGGTCCTGGAGGGGGGTTGTTGTGCTCACAGCGCATGCTCCCTAGTGTCGGTGGTGATGTTATTGGCGGCGTACTCGGTGACCATGGTCAGGTAGACGTCTTCGAGCGATGGGCGGATGATCTCGAGTCCCTGCGGTTCGCCGAGGTCGCGCACCAGCTCGGCAACAACCCGGCCGGGTTCTGCGGTGCGCACCTCCTTCGGGGCGCCGCCGTCCGGGTCCCGCCAGCGCACGATCGGGATGCGCGCGGTGGCGTCACCGATTTCGTGGATCGGCCCGATATCGATCAGCCGGCCACCGGCGATAACCCCGGCACGGTCGCTCAACTGGGCGGCCTCATCGAGGTAATGGGTGGTCAGCAGGATTGTTGTGCCCTCACTCTTCAGCAGGTGCACCAGGTCCCAGAAACTGCGCCGGGCCTCTGGGTCGAAGCCGGTTGTCGGCTCATCCAAAAACAGCAGTTCCGGACGCCCGATAAACCCCAGCGCCACATCGACCCGCCGGCGCTGGCCGCCGGAAAGTTTGCTCAGCCGCACCGAGGCCTTCGCCGTGAGCCCCACCGCCTCGATCACTTCATCCACCGGACGGGGGTTCGGGTAGAAGCCGGCGAAGTGGGTCAGCTGCTCGCGCACGGTGACGTTCGCACTCTCACCCGTGCTCTGCAGCACAATGCCGAGCTTCGCCTTCCAGGCGAGGCCGCCGTGACTGGGGTCGATGCCGAGCACGCTCGCCTGCCCGCCGCTGCGATCCCGATAACCCTCGAGGATCTCGATGGTGGTCGACTTGCCAGCACCGTTGGGTCCGAGCAGCGCGAAGGTTTCGCCGCGGTTGATCTCGAAGCTCACCCCGTTGAGCGCGGTGAAATTTCCGTAGGTCTTGCGAAGGTCCTGCACGCGCACAACGGCGTCGGGGTTTGTCATGCTCCTATGGTGCTCGTCCGGCAGCGTTTACAACAGGAACGGACCGGACGACCCCGCCGTCAACCGATCGGTTGATGCCGTATCGCCAGAGCTCGCCCTGACGGTCGGCATGGGCGCCCCGACTTGCCTCCTGCGCGGGTGAGGAGCCAACTTCGAGCGCTTGGACGGACATTTTCCGTCGATTCTTGACCTCTCACTCGAGTGGGCCCGTCGAGGGGGTCAGGCGCGGCGGGTGACCGAATCGCCTGCCGAGCGCGGCAGCCTGGCCGCCTCGACCGAGGTCACCAGCAGCACGGCCGCGATCAACCAGAACGAGAACTGGTACGGGAACAGTCCCGCGTCGGGGAACCCCGTACCCGAACCTGCCTCGGCCCCTGAACCGATACCGAACGCGCTCACCAGCGCGACGCCGGCCGAGATCGCGATGGCGCCGAGGGCGACCCCGGTACCCGAGGCGACCTGCTGGCTTGTGGTGGCCAACACCGTGGCGCCGGTCATCTTGTCGGCGTCGACGTCGGCGTAGGTGACGGTGTTGTATGCGGTGAAACCGACAGAGCGCGCCATGCCGCTGATGACAAGCACGATTGCCATCAGCACAAACGGGGTGCTCGTTGTGAATATCCCCATCACCACGAGGCAGGCGGCGCCGAGGATATGGGAGGCCACGATGAGCAGGCGGAAGCCGAATTGGCGCAGCATCCAGGTAGTGGTGGGTTTGATGGCGAGGTTTCCGACAAAGAGGAAGAGGACGATGCTGCCGGCCTGCGCGGGTGTCCAGCCGAAGGCATCCTGGAAGAGCAGCGGAAGCACAAAGGGGATGGCGCTGATCGCGAAACGGTAGATGGAGCCGCCGCGCACCGCGACACCAAAAGTGGGGATGCGCAGCAGTCGAAGGTCAACGAAGGGGCGCGGCGCGCGCAGCAGGTGGCGGACGGCGAGGACCATCAGGACAACACCGGCCGCACCAAAGAGCACAATCTTGAGGAAGTCGGGGGAGGCGACGGTGAGCAGCGTCGACGCCCAGACGAGGGCGGCGAGACCCGAGCAGGTGTAGGCCAGCCCCTTCCAGTCCGGGGCGTTCGCGCTGCGGCCCTCTACGCCGAGTGCCGGCACAACGCGCAGCGCGACGATGAAGCCGACGATTCCGAGCGGCACGTTGATCAGGAAGATCCAGTGCCAGGAAGCGTAGGTGGTGATAATTCCGCCGAGTGCCGGCGCGATGATCGGGGCGACGAGCGCCGGCCAGGTCAGCAGGGCGATGGCGCGAACGAGGTCCTTTTTGGCCGTCACCCGCAGCACGGCGATCTGCCCGACCGGCACCATCATGGCGCCGCCGATGCCCTGCACGATCCGCGCGATGATCAGCATCGGCAGGCTGGAGCTCAGCGCGCAGGCGACAGAGGCGATGGTGAAGATGGCGATGGCGACGGCGAGAACGCGCCGGGTACCGAAGCGCTCGGTCAGCCAGCCGCTCACCGGGATCAGTACCGCGACGGTCATCAGGTACGCGGTGATCGTGACACCGACCGATGTCGAGTCCACGGCGAAATCGCGCGCGATGCTGGGGATCGCGGTCGTCAGGATCGTCCCGTCGAGGTTCTCCATAAAAAAGCATCCGGCGACCAGGAGGGCGAGCGCTTGCTGCCGTTTCGGCGACATCACCGGGGTGGGAGAACTCTCGGGCGGGGATGCCGGGGGCAGCGGTGGCTTCGTAGTCATGGGTCCTGGGGGCGAGAGGTGGTGAAAAGGGGAGCGGTGCTGCGGATGCCGCGGATCAGCCGAGGAGGCTGACTCCCCGGGCGATAACGAGGGCGAGGATGAGGAAGCCCGCGAACGACTCCAGTCCCATCAGGATTTTGGCACGGTGCGACAGCGGCATGGTGTCTGTCGGACTGAATGCCATGCTGTTCGACAGCGAGAAGTAGAGGTAGTCGACGTAACCGGGAGCCCAGTCACTTTTGGCAGAAGAGCGCACGGCGACTTCGGTGATCGCGTCGTGGTCTTCGTCCTGGGGGAAACGAAAATCGGCCGGGTCGAGGTCGGAGCGCGCTTTCTGGCGGCGGGCGACCGGCCCGCCGCGATCCATTTCCCAAAAGATCAGGGCGTACACAATGACATTGGTCACCCAGACCTGCAGTGCGGCGACAAGCAGATCGGGCCCGTCGCTTTTCTCGGCGTGGATCAACTCGATGATCAGCTGTACAAAGGCGACCTGGTTCGCCACCGCCAGAAGACCGGCGAGGCCGACCGAGAACAGTCGCGACCATCGAGTTTCCCTGGTGAACCGACTCGGATTGAGCACAATCACGGGGATCAGCAGCAGCACTCCGATAACAACAACACTGTAACGAAGTGCGGGCAGGAAGCTGCTCGGAAGGGTGGCGTACAGCACCAGTGCAACGGCAATTCCGACAACTACGGGCCACCGATGTTCCGCCCGGGCGGTGCGCTTGTCCATCGTTGCCATTTGTGTGAGTTTAGACCGGTATATGATGGTGTTTCGTTACTTCGGCAGAGTCGGAGCAACGGGCCTTTAGCTCAGCTGGTAGAGCGCCACGTTTACACCGTGGATGTCATCGGTTCGATCCCGGTAGGGCCCACAAAATGAACGCCCACCTCGTGTGGGCGTTTTTTGTTTCGCGGCGGCCCGGCCCGCCGGGGCGATGCGAATGAGTTGTATGGTTTGCGGGTTATAGGACAAAACGTGTGGATGGCCCCGGGCGTGTCAGCTCCGTCCCGCCCATCCACTGCGGCTCCAGAGGCCTTCTTCCGCGCTGACGCTGTTGTCGTAGAGGCTGACTTCCGGGTGCTCGGCCTGCGGTTTGATCACCGGTAGGTCGATCGGGGTTTCCAATGCCGCCGGCGCCGCGGTGATCATTTCGTGGGCGCGCTCGAGGGGGATCTCGTGCAGCGTGAGGAACCATTCCGCGGCCCGTTTCATATGGGGTTCGGTCATCCCGCGGTGGCTGCGCAGCACATATCGGATCCCATTGTTGATGCCTCCCTCCAGTGGTGAGGTGGTGCGCGCGTTGCCGTGCTGAATGTAGGTGAACAAGGTCCCGTCCCGGCTGAGTTTCGCCAGCAGCAGCCAGGCTTTGCGGAGCCGGTCGTGGGTGAACCAGCGGGCGCGTCCGTCGGTGGAGCGTTCGGTGGTGAGGTGCCCGTAGGCCTGCCACCATGCCTCCAGTTTCAGGCGCCACTGGATCGCGTCCTCCGCCGTGAGCACTTTCGAAAGGCTCAGGGACAGTTTCCGCAGCCGTCGGGCGGCGTCGCTGCGCGGATTCATCGTCAGATGGCGGCGGACGTTCATCTGGACGTGGAAAATGCAGCGCTGCACCTTCGTGGTCGGCCAGCTCCGCCGGACGGCCGAGGCGATGCCGGTGCCGCCGTCACAGACCACCACCTCCGGTGCCGGGATGCGCTCAAACAGGGCGCTCCACGCGGCGGTGGTTTCCCCGCCCGACCACTGCCAGCCAAGGACCTCGAGGGATTCGGTGACGGCGATCAGCAGGCACCATTCGCCGATCCAGATCCCGTCAACGAGGATCTGTTTGTGGGTGGTGGTGACCGGGCCCAGCTGCGGCACCACGTCCCAGCACCAGGCGGTTGAGCGGCGGAATTCTCGTCCCGAGGCTCCGTCGGTTTCCGCCTGGGAGAGTTTGCCGAGCAGCCAGGTCAGAAACAGGGTCAGTTGGTGGCGGCGGGTGACGTCCTGGCGTTTGCGGACCGAGGAGGCGCCGCAGTTTTGGCACTTCCAGCGTTGGGTCCCCGCGGCAGTCTTTCCGTTCTTCACGAGCTGCAATCCGCATAGCAAACAAAACGTTGAGTTATCGGCAATCCCCACAGTCAAGGGTGCCGGGGCATAGCTCTGGCCGTTTCACCCAGTGTTTACATCGTCAGATGGAGATCCCATCCACACGTTTTGTCCTATAACCCTGGTTTGCGGTGTTGCCGTAATGATGAGCCCGGGTATCGACGCTCCGGCGGCACCCTCTCGCGGCTAATCTCAGACCTGCGGTAGAGATGTCAGCGAACGACCGACGGCACCGCTCGGATGTATCGGAGAACCAGTAGTTATGACCAGTCTTGCCAGTGCGTTCGCACTGCCATCACATCTCGCGCCCAAGGCTCAGCCCGCCCTCATCGACGCCGACGAAAATCATTTCGCAGCGATCGAGGACAACCAACAGCGGACCATCACTGATCTGACCGACCGACTGAACGCCCAGCGCACTGCGCCCGGTGGGTCTGGCCAGGCCGCGATGGAACGTGACATGGAGATCCACCGGCTCACCGCGCGGCTGCGGGCGATGCGCCGGTTCGGCCTGGACGTCTGCCTCGGCAGAATGGTCACCGCCGACAGCGCCGCCCCCGTCTACATCGGCAGGTTCGGTCTCACCGACTCCGAGGGGCAACGCCTGCTTATCGATTGGCGCTCGCCGGCGGCGGAACCGTTTTTCGGCGCCACCCACGCCAACCCGATGGGGCTCACCAGCCGTCGCCGGTATCGCTGGACCCGGGGGCGCATCAGCGACTACTGGGATGAGGTATTTACCACCGACGGGTTCGAGGGCAACGCCGCCCTTGACGACCAGTCGGCATTTATCGCCAGCCTCGGCAGCAGTCGTTCGCCACGGATGCGCGATGTCCTCGGCACCATCCAGGCAGACCAGGACGCGATCATCCGTGCGGGTTCGCGCGGAGCCTTCGTTGTCGACGGGGGACCCGGCACGGGCAAAACCGTTGTCGCGCTGCACCGTTCCGCCTACCTGCTCTACTCCGATCCCCGTGTATCCCGCCGCAACGCCGGTGTACTTTTTGTGGGACCGAGCCCCGCCTACCTGGCTTACGTCGATGACGTGCTGCCCAGCCTCGGCGAGGACGGTGTGCAGACCTGCACCATCGCGGACCTCGTTGTCGAAGGGGCAGCGGCACCGCCCGAGCCCAACAGAGAGGTGATGCGGCTGAAGGCGTCCGTCGACCCGGTGAAGCTGGTCGACGCGGCTGTCGCGTACCACGAGCGTCCGCCTGCCCAGGGCATGGACGTCGAAACCTACTGGGGTGACCTCTGGCTGGATCCCGACGACTGGGCCGAAGCGTTCGCCGAAGCGGAACCCGGCACACCCCACAACGACTCCCGCGATGCGGTGTGGGAAAAGTTGCTCGAAATCCTCCTGGACAAACAGGGCGACGCTGAGGACTACGACCAGGAAATCGAGGAGGACGACGGCGAGAGCGCGTCGCGGGCACTCCTGCGCAAATCTCTCCTGCACAATCGCGAGTTGCGCACCGCTTTCTCCCGCGCCTGGCCGCTCCTCGACCCCGCGGGTGTTGTGGGTGACCTCTGGTCGGTGCCGTCCTACCTGACACACAGTTCCCCTCTCTTCAGCGATGACGACGTGGAAACATTGCAGCGATCGGATGCTCGTGCCTGGACGGTGTCTGACCTTCCGATCCTCGATGCCGCACGTCGACGAATCGGGGATCCGGCGGCAGCGCAGCGAAAACTCCAACGGGAGGCCGCCATCGCGGAGGAGAAAGCGCGGATGTCGCGAGTCATCGACGACCTGCTGGAGGCCGATCTCGACGGGGACGGAATCGTGACCATGCTGCGCGGACAAGACCTGCAGGATGCCCTCGTCGACCAGTCGGCGCTTCCGAGCACGGACCCCGACCTGCTCGCCGGACCGTTCGCCCACATTGTCGTCGACGAGGCGCAGGAGTTGACCGACGCGGAATGGCAGATGCTGCTGGCCCGCTGCCCTTCCCGCAGCTTCACCATCGTCGGCGACCGTGCGCAGGCACGGCGCGGTTTCACCGAGTCGTGGCAGGACCGCCTCGAGCGGGTGGGTTTCACCGAGGTCACCCTGTCGACGCTGAGTGTGAACTACCGCACACCCGAAGAGGTGATGGCGGAGGCCGAACCGGTCATCCGCGCCGCCCTGCCGGACGCCAACGTGCCGTCATCGATCCGTCGAAGCGGGTCGCCGGTTATCCACGGGACCACCGCCGAACTGCCGGTAATCATCACCGACTGGCTGTCCGCCCACCCCGAGGGAATCGCCTGTGTGATTGGCGACCCGACCTTTGCCGCCACGGCCCGAGTGCGTTCGCTCAGCCCCCAGCTGTCGAAGGGGCTGGAGTTCGACCTGGTCATTGTGGTCGACCCGCACCTTTTTGGCGAAGGTATCGAAGGGGCCGTCGACCGCTACGTGGCGATGACCCGCGCGACCCAACAACTGGTTGTCCTCACTACCGCGGAGTGAACCCGCGGGTGTGCGTCCGGTCATCGTGATTTGTCCTGGCAGCATCCACACAATTGCCGGCACAACCACCGCCCACTTCGGGGGGTGTTTATCTTGTTTCGGAGCCGTGTCGGAGCGCCCGGGCTGCGCTAGTCTGACGATTGTCCACGGTGACCTGTTCTTCCGCCGAAGTCTTCGAAGATCCTGGATCGCACTGCACGGTTGTCCCCACGAGTGATGGGTGGGCGAGGCAGCCCAGGACAAGAGGAGCGCGGGTGGGGGCCATAACGCGGGTCGCCGTTGTCGACGACCATGAACTGGTTGCGATTGCCGTGCAGAACCTCATCGACGCTGCCGACGGCCTCGTGTTTGTGCGCCATGCCACAACGGTGACCGAACTGGTGCGGCGGATGCGCGACGTCGACCTTGTGCTGCTCGACCTCAGCCTCCGCGACGGGACGGACCCGGGGGAGAATGTCAGGCAGATTCGCGACTGGGGCGCGAACGTGCTTGTCCTCACGTCGGGCGAGGACCCGTATTTGGTGCGCGCCGCGTCCCGCGCGGAAGTGCTTGGCATCGTGCGCAAGTCCACACCGCGGGATGCTCTTGTCGAAGCGCTCCTCGCCGCGGCGCGGGGCGAGATCGTGCCCACCACCGAATGGGCGTCGGCGCTCGACACCGATCCCCTTCTCGATGGCGCTCCCCTGACCGCCCGCGAACGCGAGGTGCTTGGCTTGTATGCGTCCGGCCTTGGTGCCCGGGATGTGGCCGAGCTGCTGTTCATCTCCGAGAACACGGTCAACGACCACCTGCGCCGGATCCGGTCCCTCTACCACCAGCTCGGCCGTCCAGCGGCAACAAAGGTCGAGTTGTACCAGCGGGGTATCGAGGACGGGTTTATGCCGGCGCCGCGTCGTGGCTGAGGTCGGCCCGGGCGAGAGGTCGGCACGCCGCATCCTCGCCGTCGACTCAGCGCTGCTCATCGTGCTTGTTGTCGCGGTGTATCTCTCCATCGTCGCCCAGGGTGGGCAGGGCGATTTTCCCCTGTGGGCACTGGCCATCGGATGCTTCGCCGCGGGCTCCACCATCCTGATGGGTGTCCTCGCCTGGCGAGTATCCGACCGGATACTGCGTGCGCTCGCGTATGTAGCTGTCGCCGGGTACTGGGCCACACTCCTCACCTTTGCGGCGGCTGTCCCCGAGCAGGGAATCGACCGCATCCCGTGGACGTTGTCGGCCTCGGGCGCTGCGGCGGCGGCCGCCCTCGTCGCCAGTGGGCGGAAGCTGGCTTGGGCGACGGTGATTGCCGGGGCGATGGCCGGCCTCATCTACCGCACATTGTTCGGCGGCCTCGACCTCGACGGCCTCGTCAACGACCTGCAGGCAATGCTCACGGGGGCGGTGATCTGTGTGATCGGCGGTCATATCCTGTCGATCGGGCGGGGACTCGACGATGCCGCGGTGTTGACCACCGTGGCGGCGGCGCGGGAATCCGCTGAGCGCGGTCGACTCGCCGCCCGCACACGCGCGGCGGCGCTGGTGCACGACGAAGTCCTCGCGACCCTGGCCCTCGCCGCCTCCGACCTGCCATTCCCGCGGGATCGCCTGGCCGCGCAGGCGCGCGATGCAGCATCCATGGTGGCTCGCCTCGCAGATGAGCAGGCGCTCGAACCGATAGCCCTGCGCGTGGTGCTGGCCGAAGAGGCCCGCCAATATGGTGCAACCTTCACCGTGCGCGGCGAACTGGTGTCGATCTCCTCGGGCGCGGCATTCGACGCGTTGCTGCGCGCGACCAGGCAGGCATTGCGCAACAGTGTCCAGCATGCCCCCGATGCGCAGCGCCGTGTGCTGCTGATGCAGTCGAGCACAGAGACACGGGTGGAGATCAGGGACGATGGGCCCGGATTCGACCCGGCGACCATCGCCAGCGACCGGTTGGGGATCCGCCAAAGCATTGTGGCGCGGATGTCGCGGGTGGACGGCGGCAGCGCTCGGGTCGAATCAGTTCCTGGCGAAGGAACGGTGGTCCACCTTCTCTGCACCGCGACGCCCGTGCGGGAATGGGAGGCGCCGGACAGCCGTGGTGCGCTACGCCAGGGTGTCGCGGTGATCGCGGTGATGTACGTCCTGGTCCAAACCGTGTGCGCCGTCCTCGCCGCGATCGCGATGCCGGGCTCCTGGCCGCTGCAGCTCACCGTTTTGGCGACGGCACTGCTGGCCGCCGAGGTCCTCCGGCGATCGCCACATCGGGTTCTTCCCCGCGTGCGCACCGCCGTGGTGGTGGCGCTGGCCTGCGGCGGCCTCGTTATCGGGGTGGCTGCTGTGCACTTCTCGAGCGGTATGGCGTTCACGTACGGCACGATGTGGTTCGCCGCGGCCTTCGCTTTCCTGCTGGTGACCCTCGCCTTGCGCGGCCGCATCCGTTCCGCGGTGGCCGGGACGGTGCTGATCGTTGTTGTACTGGCTAGCGCCGGCATCCTTGCCGGGGCGCCCGCCGGGCAGATCGCGCAGGTCACGTTCCGCCCCGTTGTCCTTGTGGGGCTCGCCGTAGCGCTCCTTGTTGTGGTTGAGCGGATGCAGCGCCGCATCAATGTGCTCCACCGGGACGCGGTGGCCTCGGCGGAACGGGAGAGCTGGACCCTCGCCGCGCGGTCGGAACTGACCGGCCGGGTGGCGGACCTGGCGCGCACGGCCGTTCCACTGCTGCAGCGGATCGGTGAGGGCGGCGTCACTTCCGACAGCGAGCGGCGCGAGTATGCCAGTTGTGAGGGTGAGCTGCGCGACGGCCTGCGCGCCGGCTCGCTGGCCCACGAACCGCTCATCTCGGTTGTCGCTGCTGCCCGCGGGCGCGGCGTGGATGTGCTGTTGCTCGACGATAGCGACGAAGGCGGTCTCGACTCCCGGGTGGGACTGGTGCTTGTCTGGATGGCTGCGGCCATCGCGACGTCGCAGACGCGGGCGGTCGGCCGGTTGCTCCCGTCGGGACGGGGAACGCTCGCGACCATCACCGTCGACGGTCGGCACACCGAGTTCCCGGGATCCTCGGCGCCTCATTCCCCGGTGATGAGTTTCCACGGCGAGTAATCGTGGTCGAGGATCGACAGGCTCGGGCTCTTCGACTGAGACCACCATCTGGCCTCATACCCTGTACCGTCCAGTAGCACCCGATCGCCCTGGTTGTACAGGGTGGTCTCCGACCAGTCCGGATAACTGCCCGGCTCCATTGTCGGAAGCGCGAACGGGGTATCACTGGTGAGGACGGGGCCGAGGTAGGTCCACGCGGAACCTTCGGCCGCGAGGGACGGATCGTCCGGGGTCGGACCGTTCTCGTTCCACCATTTGGAGACGTACACACCACCATTCCAGACCACCATCACTCCCGCGGAATAGTAGGTGCGTGACGTCCACACCGGGTACGGGCTGGTTGCGGCGTCGTCGGGGACGAGTTCGGTGTCGGCGACCGTAGCGGGGCGGCCGGAGGGGGTGCCCGTGTACCCGTCCGCCAGCAGGGAGCCGAAGCTGACGCCGGCCTGTTCGATGCCGCTGCACGAGGTCGCGACGATGGACAGGTTGGGATAGTTGGTCCCGCAGGTCTGGTCGCGGTTGAGGGCCCACATCGACAGGCGGGCCACCCCGTTCTCGGCGGCGAACTCGGTGAGGGTTCGCGCATCGTCGGTGGTGAACACCTCGCCGGCGACGTCGTTTTGGCCGATCATGGGTGTCGCGCCGAGCAGCGCCCACACCCCGCCCTCCGGCAGCGGTGTCCCGTGCGCCTGCCAGGTGGTGGTGAGCTGCGCCGCGGTTGCCTGAAGGGCGTCGATGCTGAGGGCGGACTGGGTCGCGACGGTGCCGTCCGTGCCATAGTTCATCGTCATCACGTTGACCCCGGTGAGGTCAACGCCGGCGTCGAGCATCCCGTCGACCTGGGCGATGCCGTCAGCGGTCAGGCCCACCGGTGCGACGGGAAGTGTCAGCCACACGTCCAACGGCCGATCGTCCTCCGCGCGTTCCGCCTGCAGCCGGGCGACCGCCTGGGAACGCCTGGCCAGGGCGGCGCTGTCCTGCAGCATGTCGCCCTCGATGTCGAGGTCCATCACGTCGAGGCCGTAGCGGTCCATCACCGTGCGGTACGCGGTGGTGAGGTCGGTGACACTGCTGCACGCCGATGCGAGCTCGGTGTTGATCGCCCCGCCGAAGGAGACGGCGAGGGGGCGGCCCTCGCGCCGCATCCGTTCGACCCGCCGGTCGAGTTCAAAGGTCTGCGCGGCCTGATCGAGGCTGTACGCCTTTCCCCAGGTGGGGGTGCATTCGTCATCGTCCGCCGCCACCACAAAGGCGAGAACGGCCCCGCCCGCCGAATCGCCGAGCGGACTGCGCGCGAGCTGCTCGCCGGACTCGAGGGTGACGTCGTAGTACCCGGCGAACCACCTGCTGTCGAGGGATGCCCCGTTCACCGGTGGCTGGAGGGCGGGCAGCACCGCGGACACCGCGATGGAGGCGGGAATCAGCACCATGGCGGCCACGCTGAGGGCGAGTCGGCCGATGGACAGTCTGCGGCCGGCGAAGCGGGAACGCGCATGCGCTCGGATCGGGCTCATCGTTGGGCTCCAATGGCTTCGAGGGGGCCGTCGTCCACCACGGTCAACCAGAGCGGTGCGGTCGTCGACGGGACGGACGTGGGGCGGGGCGGGTCGACCCAGATGAAGTTCAGCCAGCCGAACCACAGGTCGCTGAGCGCATGGCGGATGCCGATGAGCTGGCTGATACCCCAGGTCGCGGCGAGCGCGGTGACGCCGCCGAACGCGGTCGTTCCCCAGTCCGCGCTGATCCCGGCACGGACGGCGATCGCGCTGGCCCCCACCACGATGATGAGCGCGGCGAGGATGTACAGCGCCGGTGCCGGGGTGCGGACGCTCACCTTCGGGGTGCGGACGAACCGGGCTTTCCTCCCGGTCAGCGCCTGCACGATCGAGGCGACGGTGCCGGCGAAGTTCACCGGCAGCAGAAGCAGGTTAAGGGCATAAATGCCGAAGATGTCGCGCCGGCGGTATCCGAGGTAGCGCAGGTCGGATGCCATTTCGAGGAAGTACGGCACGGCGATGAGCAGCAATTGCAAGGTGACGAGCTGGCCGCCCATCGGGTTCAGCGTCAGCACCGCGAGCAGCCCGAAGGTCACCCAGGTGATCGAGCCGAGGTAGTTCGCGCGCAGCAGCTTCTCGGCGAGGGGGAGCGGGTTGCCCTGGCGGCGGCGCGTGAGGATGAGGTTGTGCAGCCGTGGCAAAATCAACAGCCCGCCGTCTGCCCAGCGGTGACGCTGGATCACGAGGGTCCCGAAGTCGGGCGGAGTGGCGCTGTAGCTGAGCCGTTCCGGGTAGTTCAGCAGGGACCAGCCGTGCGCGGCGATCTCGATGCTGGACTCGGTGTCCTCGATCACCGTGCGGTCGGAGATGAACCGCACGACCCGGATGCCGTCTTCGGTGGTCTCGGTGCGGATGTCCTCCAGCGCGGAGCGACGCAGCACCGCGTTCGCGCCAACCCAGAACGTCGCACCGAACGCGGTCATGCCCTGGTGCACGATGTGCTGCAGGTCGGTGGTCGCCCCGGCGAGGCGTTCCATCCGGGTTGGTGCTCCCCGGTACGCAGAGTACGGGGTCTGGGCGGCGGCGATCCGCTGGTTCTCCGGCTCGTCGAGCACGTGGGTCAACCGCAGGCAGTACTCGGGCAGCAGCATCGAGTCGGCGTCCAGGGTCAGCACGAACTCACAGTCGGGGGCATCGATGATCTCTGCGGGGTTGGTGGTCGCTTCCGCGCCCGCCTCCAGGGGGATCAGGGCGAGGCCGCGGCCGTCGTGCTGCTCGCGGTATTTTCCGCCGAGCAGGCCAAGGTAACTGTTGAGGTTCATCGCCTTGTTGGGGGCATGCGAGAGCGAGGCATAGCGCTTTCGTTCGAAGACGCTCATGTCCACGGTGAAAATGTTCAGCAGTCGCCGGAGTACCTGCTCCGCCCGGCTGCGCGACAGCGGTATCTCGCCGTTCTCCAGCGCATCGTGCAGCGCTGTGGCCGTCGCATCAATGCTGGTGGCGAGCCCGCGGAGCACCTGGTCGGCGAAGAATTTATCGACGTGGGTGCGTAGCGGGGCAGCATCCGCCATGGCACGAAGCCACTTAGCTGCGGCGGCGTGTTCCCGGATGACGATCTCCGTCGCCTCGGCGGCGTCGGGCCGCCCCCGTCGTTGCGTCACGGCGGTGTGCAGGATTGTCCATGCCGCCTCGATACGGATCTTCATCGGGTCGAGCTGGGCGGTGATCTCGGAGGCCAGCATCCGGCTGCGCTCCAGCGACTCCCGTTCCGCCGGGTCGACCGGGTTGGGGTCGTCGTCGAGGAGGAGGACAACGTGCAGGTTGGGGAACTCCTGCAGTGCCACGGACCACAGCGACAGGCGAACCAACTCCGGGTCTTCGGAACGCGAGGGGAGCAGCGCGACGAGGCGCGGTGAGCGCTTGTCGGCCTCCTCTGTCTGCGTCATCCGGGCGACGTGTTCGTCGAGGGCGATTCGCCGGGCCCGGCGGTGGGCGGCGAAGCGCGGCAGCGCGGCCGAGCGCGCCATCAGGTACATACAGGCGGAGAACGTGAGAAAAGTGACGGAGACCAAAAATGCGATGGTGGTCACCAGTTGCGTGGTGTTGGCCAGCGCATCACCGCGGGCCAGCGCGACAACGATGGACACCAGGTAGAGCAGCAGGAGGAGAACGGACAGCGCCGGCGCGATGCGGCCACGGGCAATCTTTGCGGGCGACGGGATGGCATGGACGGCAGGTTGCGGCGTCGAGGACCTATCGGTCCCCCACTGGCGACGCACGCGAGACGTCGGATCGGCTTCGTTGCGCACAGAGGTATCCCCTTTCGTGCGAGCCCGAGTCCCCCTCGGCCCGGGACTGTGTCCTCGTAAGGGCGCGTCTCAGATTCCCGCTGTCACAGTGTGACCGTTGCCCTGACCACAAATACGGGAACCGGCCACTGATTCTGGTGGTTGTGTCCGGCCTCCGGTAGCCGCGATGGTCTCGAATCTATTGCGCAGTCGCGTACTGGGCCCACAAGTGCCCACATCGCCCGCATCGACGGGGCGTAGCCGCCGTGCACGACTGCCCTTGCGCAGGATGCCCCGGAGATATGGGATGGGCCGATGACAGTCAAGATCAATCACATCACCTTCGACGCAACCGATCCGTGGGTGCTCGCCCGATTCTGGGCAGCGGCAACAGGTTTCGCCGACGACGTCGACGACCCGAACCTGCCCGAGCACGACGAGACTGCCCTGGTCTCTGCCGACGACGGAACGGTCCTCTTGTTCATCCGCGTCCCCGAGGAGAAAACGGCGAAAAACAGGGTGCATTTGGATGTCGCGCCCACGGACATCACCCGGGACGAAGAGATCAGCCGGCTGGTGGAGCTTGGTGCAACATTCCACAACGATCGCCGAAACATTGATGGCACTGGTTGGGTGGTGCTCTTGGATCCGGAAGGCAACGAGTTCTGTGTTGAGCGCAGCGATGCCGAACGTGCGCAGACGTCGCCGGCTGGCGACAAACAACAGTAAACCGCGCTCGGGGGAGCATCCGCCCCGGCTTGTGCCCGTTTTCTTGAGGTGACAATCGCGGCAAGCCGCTTCTTGGCGGCGCTGGCTTTGCATGTGCCCCTACTGTGGTCGAGGGGGACCAAAATCGATGGAATTGCGATGGCTACACGCGCCTGACGACGAGGTGGCGGCGGCTATGGCAGCCGTTCGTCGCAGTTCGAGACCCGCATGGGTGCCGAACCGGCGACAGGTTGTGCTGCACGTGAACTACAGCCTGATCCTGTGGTACCTGTGTATCGCGTTTCTGATGATCGGCATCCGAGTCGACGTGCTGCAGGGCGGGCAGGCCACCGCTGCAGACATCGCCGGCGGGGGGGTAACCCTTATCGTCCTCGCCGCGTGGGCTTGCGGCACATTCTGGCTGCACCGCTGGGTGGCCAGGCCGCCATCGCCGCGAGCTAGGCTTCGCGAATGGCGGCAGATTCTGACCGCCCTGGCCAACGGATTTGAGTCCCAGCCACGGCAACGAGCGACCTTCACCTCACTCATCACGACCGCAGGACGCGACGTGCGTGGACATCCACGTTTTGTCGCGTCGAATATCGAGTTCGGCAACCTGGCAGATGCTAGGCGACGGACGGGCAGCTGGCACTATTTGGCCGTGAAATTGCCCGCGCCGCTCCCGCATCTAATTCTCGACGCGAAGTCGAACAACACCCTCGTCAGCGACCTGCCCTTCGGAGTGGATCCAGCACAGAACATTTCTCTGGAGGGCGACTTCGACAAATGGTTCCGTGTGTATGCGCCGGCTCAGTACCAGTCGGACGCACTCTACATCCTCACCCCCAGCGTGATGGTTGCTCTTATCGACAATGCGCGTGGCTACAACGTCGAGATCGTTGATAACACGCTTCTTTTTTTCGACTCGTCGGTCGCCGATTTTAACTCTGCCGAACGCTGGCAGACTCTCCAGGCCATCCTCGACACTGTAGCGCTGCCCATTGTTGCCAGCGCGCGGCGTTACCGCGACGAACGTGTGCCCGGGCAGGAGATGCCGCCGGTCATTTCCGCCATCGAATCGGCACTGCGCCATCCGGAACTGACGTGGGTGGCGCCACCGCGTCGCATTGGGGCTGACGGAAGTCGACTCCATTTGCGGACCAGCTCCGCGAGACTGCGGTCAGCGCTGGGTGCTGTCGGCTGGTTCACTCTTCGCACGCTGTTGTACGCGGTGCCTGGTATTTTCGCGTTTGCCGGGCTGATGTCGATTGTTGACGGCTGGTAGCAGTGGCACTGCCCACCGCACCGATTGCTGAGGCCCAGCGTCCGCGTGACATTTGTCGAGGCGACGTCCGCACCACGGGAGATGTCGGTGAATGGCGAAGCAGCCACCTCGGTTGTGCCGAGATCTCCGCGCAGGCGGCATGGCAGCGGTGAATCCGGTACCCGACAGGTAATACGGGGACGGCCCCTGAGAGGTAGGCGCGTCCACCCGTGGACAAACTGGAACAAGCGGCTGTCGGCCGTGATGGAGATGCCGCGCGGCATCACCATCACTCCACCAGAACTAATTGCACGAACCACTCACCCGTGCTGTCGTTTTGTCTCGTCATTCTCGCATTACGTCGTGGGGGTCCTTGTCCCGGCGGCGCCCACGCCAGGACGGCTGGCGCAATTTGCCGGTCGGGGTCCACTCCGCAAATTCGACTTCCCCCACCAACGTCGGGCTCACCCACTGCGCGCCTGCGGCATCGACAGGGGGCACGTCGATGAACGGCGAGGCCACCTGCGCGAGGATGTCGAGCTCTGCGCGGAGGTCCTCCAGCATTCCCTCGTCAAATCCGGTGCCCACCCGGCCGATGTACTGCAGGCCGGCCTCGGTCGGGATTCCCATCAGCAGGGCGCCGATGGTTCCCTGCCGTTTTCCCCTGCCGGGACGCCAGCCCCCGATTACGATCTCCTGGGTGTGGTGGTGTTTCACCTTCACCCACGCGCGGGAGCGTCGACCCGGGGAATAGGTGCTGTCGCGCCTTTTGGCCACCACACCCTCAAGTCCGAGGGACGTGCTCGCCTCGAGCGCCGCGGCCAGGTCGGTGTCAAAGGCCGGGGGAACCTGCAGGTGCTCACCCGAGGTGGCGACGCGTTCGAGGGTATTACGGCGCTCGCCGTAGCTGCGCGACAGCAGCGAGACACTCCGGGGCCGGCCAGGGTCGCTCGCCTCGAGGATGTCGAAGGCGATGAACCGAACCGGGTTCTGTGCCACGGCGGCAGCGATGTCGGATGCTCGATGAAGCGTCATCCGTTTCTGCAGGCCGGAGAAGCTGGGGCGCCCAAGCCGGTCGAACGCAACGATCTCCCCATCAATGATCGCGTTACCGGCAATGGCGGTGGCCAGCGACCCGAGTTCCGGGTAGGTCTCCGTGAGGTCGATCCCGTTGCGGCTGACGAGACGCGTTTCGCCGTCGGACAGCGTCGCCAGCGCGCGGATGCCGTCCCATTTCATCTCGTAAACCCATTCGTCGGGGTCGAAGTGGTCCGCAGCACTGCCGGTGGTGGCCAGCATGGGGGAGAGTGCCCGCGCCCTTTTCGACGTGAGCGATCGGGGTTGGTCGTCGCCCCCGGACGCAGCCGTGTCCGGCTCCATCAGGTGGATCAGCCAGTTCGACTCTTCCTTCGCAGAGGAACCGGACCGACCGGTGTGGATAAGGGCGTACCGGTGGATGCCGCGGATCTCGCCATCGAGCACAACGATGATTTCTTTGCCGTCGCGCCACTTTTCGAGTGTGTAGGTGCCGGTGTCCCAGATCGACACCGTGCCTGCGCCGTACTCGCCCGGGGGAATATCCCCCTCGAACGAGCCGTATTCCAGCGGATGGTCTTCGGTCTGCACCGCGAGGTGGTTCTGTTGGGGGGAGGTGGGAACGCCCTTGGGGAGCGCCCAACTCACCAGTACCCCGTCGCGCTCAAGCCGGAAGTCCCAGTGCAGCGCGCGGGCGTGGTGTTCCTGGATCACAAAACTGCGCCCTTCCCCGCGGGTATCGGTGCCGCGTCCGGTGTGTGCCGGCACCGGTTCGGGGGTTTTGGCGGCGTCCCGGCGGGAACGGTACACGTGCAGGCGGTCACCGTCGTCACCGGCATCCGGATCAGGCCAGGGTAGAGAACTCGCCGAAAGGTCGGCGAGCGGATCTCCTCTCCGGCGCACGCGGCGCAGAACTTCGGTGTATTCCAACTGGGCGAGCTGGGGGGAGGCCAGCTCCCGCCAGGTGCGCGGGGCCGCGACAGTGGGTCGCGATCTGCCGCGAAGCGAGTAGGGGGCGATGGTCGTTTTGCTCGAGTTGTTCTGGCTCCAGTCCACCAGCACCCGGTTGTCGCGCAGCGACTTCTTCATGTCGCTGACAACCAGGTCGGGGTGGTCCGCCTCGAGCGCCCGCGCCAGCTCGTGGGCGATGCCAGAAACTTCGTCGCTGGACAGTGTGCCGTCGAGGGCGGCATAGAGGTGGATGCCCTTGCTCCCACTGGTCACCGGCATCGGATCGAGCCCGGAGCCCTGCAGGATCGCGCGCGCCAGCCGCGCCACCTCGGCGCACTCGACCAGTCCGACTCCCGGCCCCGGGTCGAGGTCGAGCACCAGCCGGTCGGGATTTTTCTGGGTGCCGCTCCGGCTGAATTTCCACTGCGGAACGTGGATCTCCAGCGCCGCGATCTGCGCCAGCCAGGTCAGCGTCGCCACGTTGTTGACCAAGGGGTACTCGTTGCTGTGGTCGGCGTGCTGCAGGGTTTGGCGGCTCACCCAGGTCGGGGCGCTGTCGTCGAGGTTCTTCTGGAAAAACACCTGGCCCGGTTTGTCGGCGTTGCCGACCCCGTGCACCCACCGTTTGCGGGTCGCCGGCCGGTCGCGCACGTGCGGGATCATGACCTCGGCGATGGCCGCGTAGTACGCGGCGACGTCGGCCTTGGTTGTTCCGGTCTCGGGGTAGAGCACCTTGTCGAGGTTGGTCAGCGAGATCCGGTGCCCGCCGACCGAGACCGTCTCCT
>Ga0247735_1000115_pt1 | contig 39102 bp, 36 predicted proteins | sample UWRJL178409R2_FD_180934 | JGI IMG/M metagenome (GOLD analysis project Ga0247735, IMG submission 180934) | Plant litter microbial communities from Arlington Agricultural Research Station in Wisconsin, United States - UWRJ-L178-409R-2 | ecosystem: Environmental > Terrestrial > Plant litter >... | reverse complement strand
GCAGGGTGTCGCGCACAGGGTCCAGAAGAACTTCGGTCGCAACCGGCATTGGCGCGGTGTCGGCGCGAACCAGGGCGGGGACGAGTATGCCGCCGCGATGCGAACCGTTGGCGGCCAGACCGGACTTTCCGGTTCCGGCCCCGGCAATCGGGAACAGGTCGCCATTGCCGGAAACGTCGGCGAGGGTCATCCCGAGGGCTGCGAGCCGATTGCGTTCCCGCACTCCCATCATCCAGGCGAACACCAGCACCAGCGCGAGGCCCACGATGAGCGACGGGATCATGGGGACAAAGATGTCGGTGGCCGAGACGTCGAGCGCGGCAGCGGCGCGCACCGTCGGCCCACCCCAGGGAACAATGTTCAGGGTGCCGTTGGCTAGGCCGGCGACGCAGGTGAGGATTACCGGGCTGATTCCAAGCTTCAGGTAGATCGGCAGCATGGCTGCGGTCGTCACAATAAACGTTGTGGACCCGTCCCCGTCGAGGGACACTGCGGCGGCGAGGATGGCAGTTCCCACAACCACCCTGGCGGGGTCCCCACCTGCCGCACGGAGAATAAATCGTACAAGCGGATCGAACAGTCCAACATCGATCATGATGCCGAAATACAGGATCGCGAACAACAGCAGGGCGGCCGTTCCGGCGAGGCTGCCGAGCGCTTCGAGGACCATGTCCCCGAGGCCAAGACCCGCCCCGGCAAACAGACCGAAAACGGTGGGAACAAGGATGAGGGCCACCATGGGGGTGAGCCGCTTCGTCATGATGAGCGCCATGAATGTGAGGACCATGGCAAATCCGAGAATAACCAGCACGCAGACTCCTTTGTCGGTGGAAACGCCCATAAGGCGCGCGTTCCCGCTGAATTGAAACAATCTAGGCAGTGGGCGTTGGTTGCTCCCGGTTTGTCTCATTTACTCGGCGAAGAACGCAAAAAGTAACTTTTGCGCATTATGCTCATCGAGATGGAAAACGAGAAACGATGAGACGACTCTCCTTCGCAGGACAAATGCTGGCCCTGCAAGTGATCGTTGTCCTGACGGTTGTCGCGATTGCCACGATCACCTACGGTGCACTGACTACAGCCTCCAATCGCGCCGCAGCCCAACAGACCGCTCTCACGATCGCTCGCACAATGGCGCAAATTCCTGATGTTCGGACCGAGGTCGAGCGGATCGACAGGGCCGGTGACGCTGAGGCATCGCTTGACCTCGCCACCGGCCCCCTCCAGCAACAGGCAACCGCGATCGGCGAGCGCACACACGCCCTGTTCGTTGTGGTCACCGATAGCAGGGGCATCCGGGTCGCACATCCCAATCCCGAGGAAATCGGCGAACGGGTCAGCACCGATCCAAGCGAAGCCCTCGCCGGCAGGGAGACCATCAGTTGGGAGACAGGGACGCTCGGCGAATCAGCACGCGCGAAGGTGCCGGTCTTCGGCGCAGACAACCTCACTGTGGTCGGTGAGGTGAGTGTCGGTTTCAGTGCCGCCGGGGTGCTGGACACTATCGAGGCAGACCTGCTCGGTATCGTCCTCGTCGCGGCGCTGGCCGTGGGGGTGGGTATTGCGGCGAGCGCGGTCCTGACGCGGAGGCTCCGACGTTTGACTTTGGGGCTGCAGCCAGCGGAGATGGCCGGGCTTGTGCAGGATCAAACGGCAGTGATCAGCGGCATTGGAGAGGGCGTTGTTGGTATTGCCCCGGACGGACGGGTGACCGTCTGCAATGATCGTGCCGCACACCTGCTCGGCCTGGTGGACCCTGTCGGTTCCAATGTCGCGACTCTCCCGCTCCCCGGGCAGCTGTCGACCTCGATCGCCGCCGGGGACACAACCACGTCCATGCGGGTTGTGCATGACGAGAGAATGCTGTTTATCGATGTGCGCCGGGTATATCGCCACTCCAGCGACCTCGGCACTGTCGTTGTTGTGCGGGACGAAACCGACCTGGAGTCCATGACCAGACAACTGACCGCGGTGTCCGCCCTGTCTACCGCATTGCGTGTGCAGCGACACGAGTTCGCGAACCGTCTGCACGTTATCTCCGGATTGCTTGCCACAACGCGCTACGGCGAGGCGCGCGACTATCTGCGTGGTGTGCTCTCCCATGGCCCCGTCAACTATCCCCTCGAACAGTCCGATCTCCTGACGGAACCGTACCTGCAGGCATTTGTCGGCGCCAAGGGAATTGAGGCCAACGAGCGAGGTGTGACCCTGCGCGTTGGGGCGGCGACTTTTGTGCGTGGTTCCCTCATTCGACCGGAGGAGACCACCACCATCCTCGGTAACCTCATCGACAACGCAATCACCGCCGCCGTCTGCGGATCCCGGGAACACCGCTGGGTCGAGGTCGAGGCACTCGATGACGGCCAGGACCTGTATCTCACCGTCGCAGATTCTGGCGACGGCATCGTCTCCCCGCCGCCAGTGCCGCCGGGAGCGCCGTTTTCCCCCGCCGCGGGAGCAGACGACCCCCTGCAGGTGCGGGGACTCGGATTCGGTTTGCCCCTGTCCCGGGATCTCGCGCGCCGCCACGGCGGCGATGTCTGGATGGCGTCGGAGGGAAGCCCGCCGGAAAACGTTCTCCCTGGCGAATTGGAGTCCTCCGGCGCTGTCTTCTGCGCCCGGCTCCGCGGGGTCATTTCCCCACCAGGCCCAGCCAATCCAGCGACTTCCGTTCCCCCGCACACCGACCCCGAGGCAGCTCACTGATGCAGGAATACACCGTTTTATGCGTTGACGACGACTTTCGGATTGCGGGCTTACATGCGGAAATCGTCGAGTCGACAGCGCGCTTCACCTCCGTGGGGACGGTGGGTACCGTCCGCGGTGCCCTGTCTCTAATCGCGACGACCAAGCCTGACCTGGTGTTGTTGGATGCTTACCTCCCCGACCAGTCCGGACTGGACCTTGTCCGTCTGCTCGACGCCGACGTCATTATGGTCACCGCGGCGAACGATTCCCAACTTATTCGTCGAGCGCTGCGCCATGGGGCGTTTTCCTACCTGGTTAAACCATTCGATCCGGAACTCTTGGTCGAACGTTTGGGTGCTTACGCCCGTTGGCGTGATGCTTTCGCTACCCCGCGCGCACTCGACCAGGTATCCATCGACCGCATGCTTTCCGCTGCACGAACCTCCACGTCTTCGGCGGCCCGACTGCGTCCAGCGACTGAACAGGCAGTACTTGAGGAGTTGCTCATCCAGAAATCATCACTGTCGGCACCCGAGATCGCTGAACGCCTTGGAGTGTCGCGCGCCACCGCCCAACGGCACCTCGGCACCCTTGCGGCCGACCGGATGGTTGAGGTGCAACTGAAGTACGGAACCACGGGGCGGCCGGAGCATCGTTATGTTGCCATCGGCGACGTCGCATCCCGAGTCTGATTGGTAATCGGTGTCCGTTCACGACGGCGAATGCGGGGGAACATGGGGACGGATCATGAGCGGCAAACGATTCTGCGGTCGACGCTTCTTCCTCGTCGGAAGACAGGATTTTCCTCACCCGACTTATGATCACGTCGACAGCGCCGGTGTTGTGCACAACATGATACGGACCTGCCAAGCGTTGTGATCTCTGTAAGACTTCTTCCAGCGCGGAGTACTGTCGCGCTCGAATGACGCGAGGAGTGCAGTGATTGTGAACAACCCGGGAGTGTACGTTTCCCACGTTGAAACGAATGCAGCACCTCTCGTGCTCTTTTTTGTGGCACTTGTTCTCGCCGGTGTCCTGGTGCTTGCAGTCATGGTGTTCGTCGCCGGCGGTGCACGGTGGAAGAGGCCGGTCTCCGGAGTCCTGTCGATCCTCCTCGTTGCCGGTCTTGTCGGTGCCTTCCAGGGCATGGCGAGCGCCTCAAACGACTATGAACAAACTGAGACAGCCCAGTACAGCGAGTATGTCGCGAACGTCCAGGCGTGGCTGGCTGAGGAACACAACATCACCGCAGACACCTCGACCGTCGAGAGCCTTCTGACCCGCGAACCCGAAAACGTAGTGTCAGAGCGCCAAGTTGTTCCGATCCAGTTCTTCTACAACTACACCGATGACGAGATCAACGTGATGCACCTCAGTGTGCCCGTTGTGGAATAGCGTCCACGCGTCCTTCCACACGCTGGTCGGCGAGGTGCGTTCCTGCGGTTCGCTCTTCGGGGACAGCGTCGCCCGCCGACGCTGACGGAGCCAGGATGTTGTCAAGCCAGTCGAACATGCGCTGGTCGGTGATTGCGCGAGCCAACGGTTGACAATGCAAGCTGGCGCCCTCCTCCGAGGTGAAATCGCTCACTACCGCGCGGCCAGGAACCAGCTCTGCGAGAGTGTGGGATTGTCCGGGCCAAAACTGCTCACCATCGGGATTGGTGATAAAGATCGGTGTGGTGATGGAGGATGCGACGTCGGACAGGTTGTATTTCAGTACCTCTTTCACGGTATTGAAGTACCCGTCTTTCCCATAGGGCCGTGCCCGGAACGCCCAGGTGCGAGCGGCGCCGGCAGAGACTGCCAGTCCCATCTTCATGTCCCGGTTGAACGCCTTCTCATTTCCTTTGTGCAAAAGTTTGAGCAGGCTGGGCGGAATCCTGGCAATCCACGATGCGGATACGTCTACCACCCCGGGGTCGACGATGGCCGCCGCGACCCGATGTTCAAATGCAAGTGCTCGTGGCACCCAGTATCCGCCCTGGCTGATCCCGTACAAGGCGATCCGTCCCGCATCGACGTCAGCCCGGCCAACGACAAAGTCGATCACCGGGGTCACCACTGCCTCCCAATCCGGCCGAAACGGTATTCCGCGCTCAAAGAGCAGTGACTGCTGGCCGGGGCCGTCGAACACCAGCACGTTGTAGCCCCGCTCGATCGCTCCGACCCCAGCATCCGCCCACAACCCACTGAGCGCCCCATCGCTACCATTCACGAGGATGAGGGTCGGCAGGGCAGCGCGGGGTGCGCCAGCCGCGGCGCCACTGAAAAAGTATCCGGGGAGGGTGGTGTCCTCGTAGGGGATACGCACGGATTCGACCGGTACCGCCGTAGTTTCCACAAACCCGTCCCAGGCGGCACGGTGCTTACGAAAGACACTCGCCTGGGTGTTGTCCCGGTTCGGGGCGCTTCGCCGCCGTCGATCCGGGGCGAGGCCATCCACGGCGTTCACGGCAACGGCAAAATACGTCGCCGCCCGCAGGTACGCGGCGGTCGCGCTGATCCGGTGTCCCTCCGCAGCGCAGCTGTCGGCGAGGGACTTCGAACGTGCCCCCAAACCCATCCATGCGGCGAACCACCCTTCGTGGTCCCCTTCGTCGACCGCATTGATTGCCTGGAGAGTTTCGCCAACGTCGGAGGCACCATGACACGCGCGGCCAAGAACGTTACGCAGCTCGAAGTCCCAGTCCGCATCACGGTAGAAACCAGCGGTATACGCCTGGTGGGGATGGGCGAAATACGGTGCAGATTTGGCCATAGGACAACTCTCGCCACGCTCGTTCGCCCCGTCGACGGCTTGACACGATCGGCGGTGATTTCGGGAGGTCGCCGCTCGTGGTCCAATAGTGGTGATGATTACACCGGAGGCTCCGCCCGCACGCAATGTCCTGTCCCCCGACGGCGTGAATATTGCCACCTACGAGTGGGGCGATCCCGACGCACCCACCGTGTTCGCCGTCCACGGCTTCGCGTCAGGAGCACTGCTCAATTGGCATGGCACCGGCTGGGTCCGCGACCTGGTCCGCTCCGGATTCCACATCATCGCGATCGACCAGCGCGGACACGGCGCGAGTGACAAACCCCAGTCTCCGGCCGCCTACACGATGGATCTCCTCGTCGCCGACGTACTGCAGGTACTCGACACTTTTATGCTGGACGAGGTGGACTACGTGGGGTATTCGCTCGGCGCGCGCGTCGGCTGGCAGGCTGCGCGGGAAATGCCCAACCGGATCACCCGAGCGGTACTCGGCGGTATTCCAGACGGCGACCCCCTGACCCGGTTCAAAGTGGACGAGGCTCGAGCTTTCCTCGCCGAGGGGGCCGTGGTGGATGATCGGCTCACCGGCGCTTACCTGCAGATGGCGGGGGGTATCGCCGGGAACGACCTCGGCGCGCTGGTGTCCCTGGTCGAGGGGATGCGCGGTGGCCCCCAGCCCGCCGCCGCCAATGCGCCTACCCAGCAGGTCCTTTTTGCCACCGGCAGTGAGGATCGTATCCTCGAGGCTTCGCGGGCACTGGCGGAGGCGGCGCCGCAGGGTTCGTTTTTCGAGATCCCGGGGCGCCACCATTTCAACGCCCCAACATCAAGGCACTTCCGCGATGCCGCGGTCAACTTCCTCGGCACGGCAGGTCCCAAAAAGTAACCCGCCGATGGCGCGGGCTCCGATCGGAGCCACCAGTGATCGTTGGCCTACTCGGGGCTCGAGCCACCCCCTGGCCGAGATCGCCACCAATCGGTGGTCCATTTCTCGTCGTATCCGTACACCGTCGCCCAAGCCCGGGCCAGGCTTTCCTTCTCGAGGGACGCATCCGGAGTCCAGCAATGCAGAGCCTCGATGCCAGGCAGATGCAAGTCCCGCTCCGCATCGAGCTGAAGCAGCATCGTCCACTCGCGCACATCCTCATCCCTCATCGTCCACGCAGCGCGGGCGCTCCGCCGGCGCAGGACGTATTCCCGGGGTGCAACACCACGGGACGCCAGTTCGGCCTCCCGCTGCATGTCGCCGTGTCCCAGCGCCGCATACCCGCCAAGGCGGTTACTGTACCGACGCCGGTGTGGTGAGTTCTGCTGGAATACGTCGTCGCATAAGTCGGTATACGCCGTTTCCTGCGTGGTGTCCCACTCCAGGTAGCCGTCATCCAACTCCGCGACGAGCTCATCAAACTCGGCACCTTCGGTGGGAAGGGTCAACGACTCCCAGAACACCAGGGCGGCTTCCTCGAGTTCGACCTCCGGGTGCGGTGGCGCCTGCCGCCGCAGCAGTTGGCCGGGCAGGAAGTGGAACACCCGGATCTGTTTTGCGTTCAATTCGTCCGCAGCACCGGGGGCGCGTTTGAGGTCGAAAAAGAAGGAGAGCATCCCCGAGTGGGGGAAGAGCCCGTGCGGGTCGAACTTTGCCACCTCGGCGAGATCCACCTGCAGGAGAAAATCCAGTTTCACCCCCCGCCGGCGCGGCCACAGGAAGTCCGTCGGCACGTCGGGGCCGCCACCGAAGCGAGACCGCCCGACCGACGCCTCCAGTGCAGCCGGTTGTCGATCCAATTCGAAACCAATACACGGCTTGAGGTACCGGTAGATGATGGGGAGGTGTTCGGCGAGGGGATCGTCGTCTCCTCCTGCGTAGTAATCGCTCATAACCGCAAAGTACGATCGGCCCGCGGCGACCGCCCACGGGTGGCCCGCCCCCGTGCAAAAGATCGCCGAACCGTCCGCTGGTGAGGAGGAGAGCCACATACGATATCGACGAGCGGATGTGCCCCACAAGGGGGGTCGTTTTGACGACGGATTCCCGCGACGCGCGCACAACTGCGGCGACGCAGCATCGGCGTCCCTAGCCTTGGTTGAATGACCTGGCGAACACAGACAGTCGGCACGCTTGCCCTCACCCTCATCACTGCGGTCGCGCTCGGCGGGTGCACCGCACCGGATGACACACCCGCATCTGCGACCTCTACCCGGCTCTCCAGCCCGGATGAAGCACTGACCGTTATCGCCGACACGGAGGAAGAAGTCGCCTCCGTGCGCACCAGCGCCGCCGTCTTCGACCTCTCCCCCGTCGTTATTGTCGCCCCGGAGGCTGACCCTGCCGCCCAGAACCTTGCGGCACGCGCCGCCGTCGGACTGGGTGTGCCACTGTTGGTTTCCGATGGAGTGGAGACCGCCACCGCAACGGCTTCCCCGGATGCCGCGGACGACGCGGCCCCCGAACCCGAAGGATTGTCCGCCGAGTTGGTGCGCCTCAGCGTCTCAACGGTGATCACGGTTGGCGATGTCGGCACCATTACCTCGGCCGGGACCGACACTCCGCTGGATATCGTTGCGGCCGACGCCACCGCCGAATCCCTCGGGCAGGCCACCGGTATCAACCTGCAGCCTGCGGAGTCCGACGATCCGGCTGGTTTCACAGCGACGATCGCTGGCCTTGCCGGAGAGGGATCCGCTGCGGACGGTTCTGCGGCCGGCGACGCCAACGCTGCACCGGTAGACAGTGAGGTCCCCCGCTTCGAGCACGGAGACCTGATTGGCGACACCGCCGCGCTGATTATCGACGACCCCGCTAACCTCGCCTCGATCGCCACGGCGCGCGCGGCCGGGCTCGCCGTTGCCCTTGTGCCCGCTGATGCACCTAATCCCCAGGCCACGGCATCCGTGATCGAAACGTTGGCCGGCTCCGGTTCCGAGAAAACCCTCGCCATCGGCGACGCCTTCCAGAACGAACCGGCCCTGGACTGGAAGATCCGTTCCGCGCGCTCCGGATCCCAGCTGCCCGGCGGCGGCCAGGTGTTGTTCCCGACCCACCAGTTCGTGGCACTGTATGGGACCCCGGGAACCGGCTCGCTCGGCGTCCTTGGGGAGCAGGATGCCGCCGGTGCCATCGAACGCACCCGCCAGATGGCGGCCTCCTACGAAGGCCTCAGCGACAAAACGGTGGTGCCGATGTTCGAGATCATCGCCACGGTCGCCGCCGGGGACGCGGGGGCCGACGGCAACTACTCCAACGAACTCGACATCGATCGCCTGCGGCCGTGGATCGACCAGGCTGCAGCATCCGGCGTGTATGTTGTCATCGACCTGCAGCCGGGACGCACCGATTTCCTCACCCAGGCCAAGCAGTACCAGTCACTGCTGGAACTACCGAATGTCGGGCTCGCCATCGACCCCGAGTGGCGCCTCGGGCCCGACCAGGTTCCGCTGCGCCAGATCGGTTCTGTGGGAGCCGCCGAGGTGAACGAGGTGACCACGTGGCTCGCCGACCTCACCAATGAGAAGTCGCTGCCGCCGAAGATGTTTGTGCTGCACCAGTTCCAGCTGCGGATGCTGCAGGACCGTGCATCCATCGACACCGGCCGACCGGAACTGGCGATGCTGATCCATGCGGATGGGCAGGGCGCCCAGCCGGACAAGCAAGCAACGTGGAGTGCCCTTCACCGGGATGCACCGGAGGGCATCGCCTGGGGCTGGAAGAACTTCTACGACGAGGACACCCCGATGCTGACTCCCCAGCAGACGATGCAGGAAGTTTCGCCACTGCCCGACCTTGTTACCTACCAGTAGTAGCGGGTGTTGGACCCGCCGCATTGATACCGTTGAGGAATGTTCAATCAATACGCGATCTATCCCTTCCTTGTTTACGGCGTACTCGGCCTGCTGGTCGTTGCCTGCCTCGTGGTGCTGCTGCTGGTTCTACTCGCTGCCCTGCGTGCGTTAAATGCTTATACCCGCGGCCGCGAGCTGCAGACCAATCTGCTGATCGCCTCCGACGACTGAGCCGCCGATGTCGGGTACCGATCAGGTGACCGACGGGCACACCAGCGCTCACCGGTGTCCTGTGCACGCTCCGATGAAATGCGATACTTGAAGCATTCGACGCGCAGGATCTGGCGTCGATCCGTGCAATTGCACACTGGCTCTGAAACCGGGCTAGCTGAGTCCAAAGCGTGAGGTTTACGCGGGACGGCTATCTTCCTGTCGCCTCGCACCACCTTCAGATTGGACCGTATGCTCACCGTTATCATCCCGTGGAGATCCCAGCCTTCCCGCCAGTCCGCCTTCGATGCCGTCGTCGACTGGTACCGGGACAACTTTGCTGAGGTCAACATCCTCACCATCGACTCCGCCGATGAGGTCTTCAACCTCGCCCGCTGCCGCAACCTGGGGATGCGCACGGTCACCGACCAGAACGATGTTGTTGTTATCAACGATGCGGACACCATCCCGCAGGCAGAACCCCTTCGGCAGGCCATCACGGACGCGAAAACGTCCGGCGTTGTGCACCTGCCCTATACCGCCTACCACTGGCTCGGAGCGGCAGGCACCGCCGAGTATGCCGCGGGCGTTCACGCAGACGACTGCGATTTCACACTGGTCAGGGGCGCCTGCTCCGGCGTGTACGTCACCACGCCGGCGACCTGGTGGAGCCACAACGGGCAGGATGAACGCTTCCGCGGCTGGGGTTTCGAAGACGCCGCCTGGTTCGTCGCGCACAAAACGCTTCTCGGCGAAGAACCCCGCCGCCACGAGGGCCGCGTTTTTGCCCTGCACCACGAGCCGCAGCTCCGCGAGGGCGAACAGTACGATGCCAACGCCGCGCTGATGGACCAGTACCGCGGCAACGCCGCGGACGCGGCCGCGATGCGCGACTTCGCGTTGCCGGCACAGTCGTCCGAGTCGGCGTCCTGAATCAACTAATGTGAACTCGGCCCACGGCATTCCGGGGTTGCAGTGGATCCCCCGGAGTTTGTTTTGCGTATAGTCTGCATCGGCGATATCGGTGTCACCAACAACATCATCCACATCGGTGATGAGGCGATGTTCGACGAGATGGTTGTCCAGTTTCGCCGGCGCGGGGTGACCGAGATCGTGGGACTCTCCTCGGACCCCGCCGAGTCCTCCGCACGATACGGAATCACGGCCCTCCGCCGGATCGGGTTCTTCACCGGCGGCGATACCGCGCGGGCGAAAGCCGAAGACCGGATGGATCGCGTCCTGCGCTCTGCACAGGGCGTAACAAACCTGCTGCCCAGCAACGACCCGGCCTGGGCCGTGATCGACGCCGTGCGATCCAGCGATGGTGTGGCCGTCGCCGGCGGCGGCAACCTGATGTCCACCTGGCCGACGCACATTTTTGAGCGCGCCACCCTGGGTGCCCTCGCCCGCCTGTTCAGCAAACCGCTGGTGGTCAGCGGGCAGACGATCGGGCCCTACCTGTCAGCCGAAGACGAGAAGCTCGTCGGCACGCTGCTCAGTTCCGCGAGCCTTGTTGGCCTGCGCGAGCGCCCCTCATACGATTACAGCCTTCGCCTCGGTGTGCCGGAGGCGCTTCTGGCGCAGACCATCGACGATGCCAGCTTCCTCGGTGTCGAGACGCCCGCCGGCGCAGTGCCGGCCGTGGTGGATGCCACATCGCACGCCCAACCGGCGCGGCCGTACTGCGTGGTCTCGCTGGCCAACCATATCGATGGCCAGGACCCGGACCTCTTCGATGCGCGCATGGCGGAACTGCTCGATCACGTGGCGGCAAGCACCGGGCTTGACATCGTCTTTTTCGCCCACTTCGGCTCCACCGAGGCCACGGTCTCGCACGGCGACACGCTGGTGCACGAGCGGGTCCAGTCCCGCATGACCGCGTCGTTCCGCACCGTACTTCCAAGCACCTCCGTCGCCGCCGCGCAGCTCGCCCGCGCAGCATCCCTCTCGATCAGCCTGCGCTACCACCCCGCCGTATTCGCGGTCTCCGCGGCGGTACCCACCATCGGCATCGCTGTCGACGAATACACCACCACCAAGCTCACCGGGGCGCTCGGCAACTTCGGCCAGGATGCCGTACTGCCCCTCGCCTCATTGCTGGCCGGTCAGGCAGCTGCCCTCACCGACCGGGTCTGGGACGAGCGGGCTGCGATCTCCGCGGCGGGCACCGACGTCGTGGCGACTAACCGTCGGGCGTCGATCGACCGGTGGGACAGCATCGTGGCGGCGTTTGTGCGTCCGGAACGCGAAGGGGACGACACCCCACAGCAGTCCCTCATCGGGCGAAACCTGCTTTAACCCGGGAACGGGCTCCCCTGCCATGGCAGCGGAGCCCGTTCGGGTGCGGTCAGGGACCGGATCGACTCAGTTCACGCTGTTTGAGAGCGTTCCGATGCCGTCGAGGGTGATGTCGACATGGTCACCGGGCGAGACCGCGGTCATGGTTTTCGGCGAACCGGTCATCACCACGTCCCCGGGATAAAGCGTCAGCCACTTCGTGGTGTAAACAAGCGTCGCGGCGACACTCGAGGGAAGGTTGAACGAACCGGATTCGATTGCCACGTCGCCGTTGATACTGACGGTGATCGCCACATTCTCGGGGTCGGCAAGCTCGGTTTCAATCCAGGGGCCGAACGGCGAATAGTTGGTGCCGCCCTTGCCCTGGAAATTCTTCTCGTCCAGTTTCGACTGGTCGACGTTGGTGACGTCGTTGACGATGGTGTATCCGAGTACCGCGTCGAACGCGTTATCGAGGGTGAGGTCCTCGGCGATGCTGCCGATCACCACAGCCAGCTCGCCCTCGATATTGACGGTGCCGACGTCGCGTCGCATAGTGATGGCGTCTTCCGGACCGGCAACCGTGTGCACCGACTTCAGCCAGGCCTGGATGGGCAACGGATGTTCGTTGTTGCCCAGATTGTGACCGATCCCGACGATCAGGCGCGGTTCGATCGGTGACAGCAGTTGTGCCCCGTCGATCGGCACGGTCTCGCCGGTCTTTTTCAGGTCAACCGCGAACGGGTCCTCGATGATGGCCCAGTTGTCCCCGTCGGCGACAACATACTTCGCTCCGGTCGGGCTGGCGATTCTGGCGATGCGCATACAACTCCCTTGTATTTATGTGCAAGCTCACGGTCGACGCGAACGTCCCCAGCGTAGCGACCCGGGATGACGGGTGTGGAACACGCTCACTGCGACACCCGTGACCGGTGCTGCTTGCGGGAGACGATCGCGGTGGGACGGGTGCGTACATCTTCGTCGGTGTCGAGCGACGCATCCCCCAGCAGGGTGAGGTCGCGGCTGCGCGTTTCCGGCACGATGAAGGTGGTACCGAAGGTGATCGCGGCCAGCACAAAAACGTAGATGGCGATCGGCACCCAGGAGCCACTGAAGGCGCCGATCAGGTACGCACCGAACACCGGGGCGATGCCGCCGGCCAATACCGCGCTGAACTCCCGTGAGACGGCGACGCCGATATAGCGGTGACGGTTGCCGAACAGCTCCGGCAGCAGGGCGCATTGGGCGCCGAGCATGGTGTTGACACCGAACCCGATCGCCACCGCGATCACGATGATGATCACCACCGGGTTGCCAAGCGACAGCAGGTACCAGCCGGGGAACGCGAGGATCAGCAGCACCGCTGCCCCGAAACGGTAGACCGGGATGCGACCGAACCGGTCGGAGAGGTGCCCGGCGAAGGGAACGGAGATCATACCAACGAGAGACCCGACAGCGACGGCGAGCGGACCGATCCAGGCACCGACACCGATGGTTCCCACCACAAAACTGACCGCCAAAGTGTTGAAGAGATAGGAGCCGCCATTCTCGGCCATCCGCAGGCCAACGCCGCGGAGCACATTGGGGAACGAGCTGCTGAAGATCTCCTTCAGCGGGCTGTGGGCGACCTGCTCCTGCTTTTCCAACGTGATGAAGGTGGGGCTTTCCTGCAGGCGAAGCCGGATAAAAACGGCCACCAGGATCAGGGCGATTGAAGCAATGAACGGGATGCGCCAGACGCCGCCGTCCAGGAGAACGGAATCCGGCAGGGTGCCGAGGTACACAAAAACGCCGGCGGCCAGCAGGGTGCCCGCCTGGATTCCCACAAAGGGTAGCGCGGCGAAGAAACCGCGCCGGCGCACCGGTGCGTATTCGGCCATCAGTACGGTGGCCCCGGCCTGCTCGGCCCCGGCGCCGAATCCCTGCAGCAGACGAAGGAAAACGAGCAGCGCAGGCGCCCAGAGCCCGATCTGGTCGTAGGTCGGAAGGACGCCGACCAGGGTGGATGCTCCACCCATCAGGGCAATGGTGGCCAGGAGTACAAACTTGCGCCCAAGCCGGTCGCCGATAGTGCCGAAAAACAGCCCGCCGAGGGGACGGGCGAGGAAGCCGACGCCATAGGTGGCGAAACTGGCGACGAGGCCTGCGGCCGGATCAAGGTCGGTGAAGAAGATCCGGCTGAAGATCAACGCGGAGGCGAGGCCGTAGAGCGCAAAATCGTAGTACTCGAGCGCGCTGCCGATACTCGAGGCGAGGGTTGCGCGACGCAGGTTGGCCGCGTAGTTGGGATCGTCGGACGCGCGGGCGACCGGAACGGCAGCGCCGTTGTCATCAGGACGTGTGCTCATGGTGTCTCACCCTTCTGGATGACGACTCGGTGTCGAGGTGCGGTGTGCACGCACCCTCGGTTCGAGGCGTCGACCTCTGCTGGCGGCATTGCCAACGAGACGAATGTAACACTCGGCTGAACACAGTTCAAGATGCTGAACGCATTATTGCGTTGTTGTGATTATCCCGCCAGAACGGGGCGCGTCAGTTCTCGTGCAGCATCCCGCAGCGCACCCAAAACGATGTCCTTCTCCGCCTCGTCCGCTTCTGCGCCCTGGTGCACAATCGACGCTCCGACAGCGAACGACGGCACTCCCACCCGCGTGGAAGGAACAACCACAGCGATCCCAAGGACACTCAGGTGCACCTCCCCGTCGTCAACGGCGTACCCGCGCTCGCGGGCGAGGTCCAATTTTCGCTCCAGCGCGGACAGGTCAGCGGTGGAGCGGTTGGTGAGACTGACGATCTGCGCCGGATCCTTATAGAGCGCGCGGATCTCGCGGGCATCCAGCTGCGCCAGCAGAGCAGTTCCCACTGCCGTCGCTGACGCCGGGTAGCGGTCCCCCACACTGGCAGACAGGGGGAAACGCTCCCGGCCCTCGTGCACCGCGAGATACAGCACGCGTGCACCGTCGAGCATCGCGATCTGGACGAGTTGTCCGCTCAGCACTGGTGATTCCTCGCAGTAGCGGTAGAATTCGCGGATCTGGTCGAAGCCGGCAAGGTAGGCACTGCCGAGTTCAACAACCCGGCGCCCGAGGAGGTAGCCAGTTTCCGTTCGCCGGATCAGGCCGCCCTCCTCGAGGGAGGCACAGAGGTTCGAGGTGGAGGACTTCGCAATACCCAAATCCCTGGCGATATCGCTCAGGGAACGGGCGCGGCCCGGGGACACTGCGAGAAGGTCGAGTATCCGCACTGCTTTCAAGACTGCCGGCGCCTGGGCCCCGCGCTCACTCTCAACGTCACTCATCGCATCCCCTTGGTTAGTGCATTCCACACATCGCCCACCATCGGCGGGCTGGTCCGGTTTAGTAGAACTCCACCGTGTTCACGCGGTTGATCAGTTCTTCCCCGTCAAGGAAGCGCCGGGCATTCTCGGCGAAGAGTTCGGCGATCAGCCGATCTTCCGCGGAGTTCAGCGCTGCGGTATGCGGGCTCACCAGAACCTGCGGCGAGGTCCACAGCGGGCTGTCGGCGCTGAGTGGCTCGACGGCAAAAACGTCAAGGGCCGCAAATCCTATCCGGCCGTCGTTGAGGGCGGCGATCAAGGCATCCTCATCGATGACGGTGCCGCGTCCCACACTCACCAGTGTGGCGCCGGGCTTGAGGTCGGCGAGCACTGCGGCGTTGATAAGTTTTTCGGTCTCCGCCGTGCCCGGCAGGGTAACAACGATGCCGTCAACCCGGCTGACAACCGAGGGCAGGTCCTCCGTGCGAACCAGTTCGTCGACCCCCTCGACCGGCTCATCGCGCCGGCTTGTGCCGATCACGTGCGCGCCGAGGGCCTTCAGCTTCACCGCTGTTGCACGCCCGATGCTGCCGAGGCCAACAACAAGGATCGTCTGTTCGCTGATCAGTCCCATCGTCCAGCGCCCCGACCAGGTTTTGTCCGCCTGCTGTTCGATGAGGCGTGGGAGCGTCTTGGCACCGGCCAGCAGGCCGAAGATGGCGTATTCGGCCAGAGGTTGGGAGTGGACTCCCGCGGACGTGCTGAACGCGATTCTCTCGAGGTCGGCATCACTGAGCGCCGCGGCTTTCACCTGGCCGCCACCGCCGGCCGGCATGGTCTGCACCCAGCGCAGGTTCTCGTTCGCGGCCACGGTGCGGCTCAGCGCGTCCGGCTTCTCGTCTGGAACTCCGTACAACACCTCGGCGGTGTCGACGAGGGCATCAAATTCAGCCTGCTGCTCGGCGGTGCGGGTGAACCCGGGGTCTCCGGAGTGATCGCCGGGAAAACGCATCGGCGCCAGCAGCTCCTGTTTGCGGATGAAGTCGATGCGGGGCTCGAGCGCAATCACGCGCTCGATGAGCTCTTCGCTGATGGGAGTGGATGCGACGACTCGAAGTCGTCCGTTTTGGCTGGTCACGTCATTGTCCTTTACCTCGCGTGCGACGGGTTATCCCAAGATACCGCCGCCACCTATTCACTATGCCGAACACTGTTCGGTAGGCTGATCTTATGCCAACGACGCCAGCATCTCCTCATCCGGTCACCCGCAGCGTCGGCTTTATCGGGCTCGGCAACATGGGAATGCCCATGGTGCTGAATCTTCTGGCCGCAGCCCACCCGGACGAGGAAATAAGCCCGATCGGCAACGTCGTGGTCACTGGCCGGTCCCGCGACCGGCTCGAGCCAGCTCTCAGCGCCGGTGCTCTCTGGGCGGACAACCCCGTGGAGATCGCCGAGAGATGTCCCGTCATCATCCTGATGGTGCCCGACCTGCCCCAGGTCGAAGAGTTACTTTTCGCCACGACCGGAATCGCCAACGCGTCCGGTTCCGTCATCGTGATTGTCGCCTCCTCGGTCTCGCCGACCGGGATCCGTGACCTCGACGAACGGCTGCGCGCACAGACCGCGGGTCGCATCACCCTGGTGGATGCCCCCGTCAGCGGAGGCACCGAAGGGGCGGCCGCCGGCACCCTGTCGATCATGGTCGGTGGCACCGCCGAGGATGCCGAAGCGGTCCTGCCGATCCTCGCCGCCTGCGGCACCCCGGTCCACCTCGGCCCGCTGGGCTCCGGCGACGTCGCCAAGGCCTGCAACCAGCTGATCGTCGCGGCCACCATGGCGGCCGTCAGCGAGGCCAGCGTCATCGCCGAACGCTCCGGCCTCGACCTCGACGTGCTGCTCACGCTGCTCTCCGGGGGCTACGCCGGCAGTCGGGTCCTTGAGACCAAAAAACAGCGGCTCGTCGAACGCGACTACTCCCCCACCGGAGTAGCAAAATTTATGGTCAAAGACCTCACTTTTGCCACCGCGGCGGCCGAGTCAACAAAAACCCAGACACCGACGCTGGATGCTGCCCTGCAGAGTTTCACCAACCTGACTAACGCCGGGCTCGGCGACAACGACCTCGCCGTCATCCACCGCTGGGTTCGCGAGCAAACACGCTAAGGGCAGCACTTCCGCCTATTCATTCCCCACCCCGGGCGGATGGGCAGACAGGAGCGCGCTGCGCCGTGCGCGAGCGTGAAGGACCACCTCCGCGGGGTCCCTTCGGAACTGCGGCAGCTGTGGCATCCTGGCGCGCCCACGCCCCGATAGAAGACCGGCCGGTCGGGCGCGGACGCCACCAGGTCCGCGACGCCTCGGCACGGTTGTGGAGGCGAAACCCGTGCGCAGTCCGAGCATCCGGACGATGGTGAATCCTGCTTAGTTTTCCTTTTTGCGTGATTTGAGCATTTTAGTTGCGCGTAGCACGCACCTGTGTCACCATCTATCCAGCGCAAAAACGATTCCTCCGGAGTCGCAGGCGCCCCCTCCCTAACTTGGAAGGTCAACGATGACCCCATATGAGACCTCGGCGACGTCGGCAGCATTCGACCGCCTCTCGTCCCTGAGTAATACCGGCCTCTCGCGCCGCTCTCTGCTGAAGTGGGCGTCCGCGGCTGCGGGAGCTGCCGCTCTCGCCTCGCTGGCCGGCTGCGCAACACCCACGGGACTTCCCGGCCCCGGAACCTACACGGTGGCACTCAACCGATCGCTGGTCAGCCTGGACAACAAGCTCAACCAGTTTGACGCCGCGGTCACTGTCCAGCGTGCCGTCCGGCAGGGACTCACCCGCATCAGTACGGAACTCACCCCGGAGCTGGTGCTCGCCTCCAGCTTCGTCCTGACGTCTCCGACCGAGTGGACTGTCGCCATCCATCCCGACGCGGTCTACTCGGACGGCACCCGCGTCGAGGTGCAGGATGTCGCCACGGCACTGGAGATGTACCGCACCACCGCCGGCTCCTTCCTCGCCACGTTCTTCCCCGAATGGCCCGTCGTAGTCCCGATCGATGACAGCACCTTCATCCTGCGCACCGAGAAGCCGCTGCCGATCCTCGACTACCTGATGGCCAACATCCTGATCACCCCTGCCGCCGCGAACACCAACGAAGAGCTGCAGACCGGGGTCGGTTCAGGCCCGTACGTTGTCAAGTCCGCCAACCGCGGTACCGGCAACTATGTTCTGGAACGCAACGACAACTACTGGGCAGCCCTTCCCCCCATCGGCACCATCCAGGTGCGCTTCCTGCCCGAGGAATCGAGCCGTGTGGTGTCGCTGCGCAGCGGCGAAGTCGACGTCATCGACTCCATCTCCCCCGATTCCGTCGACCAGCTGCGCGGACTTCCCGGCGTCAAGATCGAGACCACTGACGGCGTTCGCATCAACCAGCTGTTTTACAACTTCCGCAAGCCCGCATCCCATCCCCTCGCCGACCCGGCGGTCCGCAAGGCCCTCAGCTACGCGATCGACGGAGACGCACTGGTCAACGATGTCCTTGTCGGATCCGTGGTCGAAGCAACCGGCGTTGTGCCGCAGCGTCTTACCGGCTCGACGGAGACGGGAACGTACGAGTACGACCCCGACCGTGCAAAATCCGAACTCAAGGCACTGGGCGTGACGGACCTCGAACTTTCGATCATCTGGGAGTCTGGCGAATTTGCCAGCGACACCCAGATCATGGAAGCCGTCTACGAGATGCTCCGTGCGGTCGGTGTCAAACCCACCCTCCGGCAATTCGAACCGGGTGGCGATATCTCCACCTGGCGCCAGGGTCGCGCCGGCGACTGGGACGTCCTCGGCAACGGTTACGCCAGCCCGACCGGCCTCGCCGTCACCCTGCTGCAGGGAATGTACGCGGGAACCGCCAAAAAAGAGGAGACACGCGACAGCTACCACGGCTACGTCTTCCCGGAGATCACCGACATCATCGGAGCCGCCTCCAGCGAGGTTGACCCCACTCTCCGACAGGGATACCTCGATGAAGCCCAACAGGCTATTTGGGACACCTGGCCCTGCCTGTGGTCCTTCGCTCCCAAAGCCGTCCTCGCCCGACGCGACCGCGTCGACGGCGTTGTACTCGGGCCGAACGGCTCGTACCAAATCCTCGACGTTAGCCTGAAGGCGTAGGACCATGGCCCCATACATTCTTCGCCGGCTCGGCCAGAGCCTGCTGACCGTCTTCCTCACCGTGTCCACCGTTTTTGTGCTGGTGCGACTCGCCCCGGGTGACCCCGCCGTCGCCTACGCCGGACCGCTGGCCACCACGGAACAGCTCGACACCGTGCGCACCCAGTTCGGACTCGATTTGCCGCTCTGGCAGCAGTACGCGGTGTTCCTCCGCCAGTTGTTCCAGGGTGACCTCGGAACCTCCTTTTCCTTCCAGTCCCCCGCACTACAGGTAGTGCTCGAGCGACTTCCCTACACAATCACCCTCGCGGTGTCCGCGATCCTGCTGACCACCGTGGTCTCCGTCCCACTGGGCGTCTGGATGGCCCGCCGCGCCGACACCGCGCGGGAACTGAGCGCCAACGTCGTCACGATCGCCGGGCAGTCGATGCCGGAGTTCTGGACCGGCACCATGCTTCTCACCCTGTTCGCCGTGCTCGTGCCAATCCTGCCGGCCTCCGGGTTCTCCACCTGGGGCGGCCTCGTGCTGCCAACCATCACGATCGCGATCATGCAGATCGCATTGATCTCGCGGATGGTGCGGCGCGAGATCGTTATGAACCTGCAGGCCCCGTACCTCACCGTCGCCCGCTCCCGCGGGGTCAAGGAAAGCGGCCTGACCTGGCGCTACGCCATGGGCGGAGCATCCATCCCCGTCCTCACTGCCCTCGGCACCAGGTTCGCCTCGATGCTCAACGGAGTTGTGGTGGTTGAGGTCGTCTTCGCCTGGCCCGGCGTCGGATCCTTGGTGGTCCGGGCGCTGGAAACCCGGGACTACCCGCTGATCGTGGCCACCGTGCTGGTCACCAGCGTGCTGTCCGTCCTTGTGCAGTTACTTGTCGACCTCTGCTACCCCCTCCTCGATCCTCGCGTCCGCCTCGGAAAGGTCGCAACATCATGAGCGTCATCGATCGCCCCAGTGCCGTCACGGCACAACAGCTTGCCGCGGCCGGATCCACCCGCCGCCGCCGGGGCAGCCGCCTCAAAATTTGGATCGGCGCCGTCTGCACGCTCCTGGTTGTCCTGCCCATCCTGCTCGCCAATGTGCTCCCCCTTCCCGCCGCCAACAGCCAGGACCTCAGCCAGCGTCGCCTCGCGCCGCTGACCGACGGGCACCTGCTCGGAACCGACCAGCTCGGGCGAGACCTGCTCTCGCTCATCCTGCATGGCGGCCAAGTCTCCCTGCTTGTCGGAGTGCTCGCCGTTTCGGTCTCCGGCGTTATCGGAATCGTCCTCGGATCAATGGCCGGCTTCTACGGCGGTAAAATTGACGCCTTTATCTCGCGCGTCCTCGAAGCTCAGCTCTCGCTGCCGCTGCTGATGATGCTGCTGCTGGTCGTCGCTTTGTTCGGACCCTCCCTGCCCGTGATCACCTTCGTCATCGCAATCGCACAGTGGCCGGAAGTGGCCCGCCTCACCCGAAGCCTTGTGTTGGTGGAGCGGGAGAAACCCTACGTCTCGGCAGCGCGGGTACTCGGCCTCCCCCGCCTGCAGGTACTCATCCGCCACGTCATCCCGAACATCTTCAAACAGGCCAGCCTCGTTGTGCTGCTGCTACTGGCCCAGGCGGTGCTGCTGGAAAGCGCACTGAGCTACCTCGGGGCGGGCCCGCAGCGCCCCTTCAGCACCTGGGGCCGGATCATCTCCGACGGCCAGGACTACATCACCACCTCGTGGTGGCTGGTAACTTTCCCTGGCCTGTTCATCGTCATCCTCGTTGTGGGTGTCAACCTTCTGGGTGACGGCCTGCGCGACCGGGCCCGTCGTCGCAAAGGAGCGAAGTCATGAGCGGTTTCTTCACCACAAACATCCCCGTCCCCGACCCCAAAGCACCACTGCTCGACGTTGTCGACCTGCAGATCGAGTTGATCACCGACGGCGGAGTCATCCGCGCCGTCGACGGTGTCTCCTTCCGTATCCTCGCCGGTGAGACGGTGACCATCATCGGCGAGTCCGGCTCGGGGAAGTCCACCACGGCGATGGGAATCCTCGGCCTGCTGCCGCGGGACCTCGCCGTGCTGTCCGGGCGGGCCTCCTTCCAGGGTCGCGACGTGATCGCCAATCCCCGCATCATCAACGGGGTGCGCGGCAAAACGGTGTCCCTCGTTCCGCAGGACCCAATGACCGCGCTCAGCCCGATCATGAGCATCGGCACCCAGCTCGAGGAGGCGGTGCGGCTGCGCCGTCCCGAGTTCTCCAAGGCGGACGCCCACAACCGCGCCGTTGAACTACTCGACCAGGTGCGCATCCCGAACCCGGCAATCCAGCTGAAAAAGTACCCGCACCAACTTTCCGGCGGGATGCTGCAGCGTGTGCTTATCGCCATGGCGCTGGCCGGGGAACCGGTGCTGCTCGTCGCCGACGAACCAACAAGCGCGCTGGACGTCACCGTGCAGGCCGGCATCCTCGACCTGCTGATGGAACTGCAGGAACGCACCCGCATCGCAATCCTGATGATCACCCACGACCTCGGTATCGCCCGCATCGTCTCCGACCGCATCCACGTGATGAAAAACGGACGGTTCGTCGAGAGCGGCGACGTCGAAGACGTCGTCAACCACCCGCGCGAGGAATACACCCAAAAACTGCTCGCCGCAGTCCCCCAGCTCGGCCCGTGGGACGGCGATGTCGCCGCAAGCCCCATCACCCCTCGCATTGGAGAGCGCTCATGACCGAAGCATCCACCCCGCTGCTCGAGGTCAACAACCTCATCGTCGACTACCGGGTCGGCCGGGAAAGCCACCGCGCTGTCAACGACGTCAGCTTCTCCATCGAACGCGGCAAAACGCTCGCCCTCGTCGGCGAGTCCGGCTGCGGGAAGTCGACCATCGCCAAGGCGATCGTGCGGTTGCTCACCCCGACCTCCGGACAGATCAAGCTGAACGGCGAGGACTACTCCCAGCTGAACGAGAAACAGCTGCGGCCGATGCGCTCACGCGTGCAGATGGTGTTCCAGGACCCCTACGGTTCCCTCGACCCGCACTTGACCGCGCAGGAGATCGTGGGAGAACCCCTTCGCCTGCAAGGCATGCGTTCGAAGGCGGAACGCTCGAAGGAAGCCGCGCGCCTCATCGACCTGGTCGGACTGCCGACCACCGCCCTCGAGCGCCGTCCGCAGGAATTCTCCGGTGGCCAGCGTCAGCGCATCGGCATCGCCCGGGCCCTCGCCAGCACCCCCGACCTACTGGTCTGCGATGAGGCAACAAGCGCGCTCGACGTCTCGGTGCAGGCCCAGGTGTTGCTGCTGCTCACCGACCTGCAGAAGGAAACCGGCCTGACCTACCTCTTTATCTCGCACAACCTCGGGGTTGTTCGCCAGATCAGCGACTTCGTGATGGTGATGTCTAAGGGCGAAGTCGTCGAACAGGGGCCGACGCAGCAGGTACTTGAGACCCCGCGCGAGCCGTACACGCGCGCACTGCGGGCCGCGGCCCTCGACCCGTCAACCATCCAGGGGCGCAAACCCCGCGAAATCCTTGTCCCGGCGGAGAGAATCGCCTCCTAGCGAAGGCAGCCGTGGGCGGTTCCGTCCACGGCTGCACCCGCCGGGTTCCCGCCCCGAGTGCACTGACGCACCCTGCAGAAAAGAGTCACCCATGACACCCCAGGAACCAACCAGCCGGTTGCACCACGGCGCCCGACTACTCCCCTCCTCTCACCGCGCAACCGGGCGGGGTGCACTGTGAGCCTGCCTGCCGACGGAATCCTTCGCGCGGCTTCTGACGACCCCACCCGCCTCGACGCGTATCTTCCCGCTCCCACCGTGCAGAGCCACGCAGCCAACCTCGCCACCCTGCCCGGCGGCGACCTCGGCTGCGTCTGGTTCGGCGGCACCCAGGAGGGCATCGGCGATATCTTCGTCTGGTTCTCCCGCCTGGTTCCCGGAGACGACACCTGGTCGGAGCCGGTCCGGCTCTCCGATGACCCGACCCGCTCTGAGCAGAACCCGATCCTGTTCACCACCCCGACCGGCGACCTCTGGCTGCTGTACACCGCGCAGCGTGCCGGCAACCAGGACACCGCCGAAGTGCGCCGGCGGATCTCCACCGATGATGGTCACACCTGGGATGAACCGACGACGCTTGTGGCAGCATCCGACACTGGCGGCACGTTTGTCCGCCAGCCGATCGTGGTGCTTGCCTCCGGCCGTTGGATCCTTCCCCTCTTCCACTGCGTGAGTGTGCCCGGGCACAAGTGGGTCGGCGACCGCGATACCAGCGCCGTGCTGCTCTCCGATGACGCGGGGGCGACCTGGCGAGAAATCGCTGTGCCCAACAGCGTCGGCGCGGTGCACATGAACGTGCAGCAGCTCGCCGACGGCAGCCTGCTCGCCCTCTACCGCAGCCGCTGGGCCGACTTCATCTACGAATCGCGCTCGGGCGACGACGGCGAGACCTGGAGCGCGCCGGAGCCCACAGTGCTTCCCAACAACAACTCGTCGATCCAATTTGTACCCCTCGGCGGCGACTCCCTCGCCCTGATCTTCAACAACAGCAGCGCCCTGGATGCGACGGCCCGCCGCCTCTCGCTCTACGACGAGATCGACGACGACGGCCTCGCCGAGGGCGACGAACCGGTGCTTGTGGAGCAGGAGCCGACAGACTCTGACGAGCGCACCGCCTTCTGGGGCGCCCCGCGCGCCCCGATGACGGTCGCGATCTCTCCCGACGGCGGCCGCACCTGGCCGGTGACCCGCAACCTCGAGGTGGGCGACGGGTACTGCCTGAGCAACAACTCCCGCGACGGGCTGAACCGCGAATTTTCCTACCCCTCCATCCATCGCGACGCCAGCGGCGACCTGCACCTGGCCTACACCTACTTCCGGCAGGCGATCAAATACGTGCGGGTGCCCGAGAGCTGGGTGCGCGGATGACAACCCCGCAACGTCGCGTGCTGGTGACCGGTGCGAGTTCGGGAATTGGTTTCGCGATTGTCGAACGTCTGCTGGCCGACGGCTGGAGCGTCCTGGCGGCGAGCCGCACCACACCGGCGATCGAGCATCCCGAACTGCAGTGGCGTGCGACCGACCTCAGTGACCCGGCCGACGTCGAGGCGCTGGCCGCGGGCGCCGGGCCGGTCGACGCAGTGGTGTACGCCGCGGGAATCCAGTCGAGCGCCCCGCTCGGCGAGCTGGATGCCGAGGCCGGCGCCGCCATGTGGCGCCTGCACGTCGCCGCTCCGAGTGCTCTGCTCAACGCCCTTGCGGCCACCCTGCCCGACCGGGCCCGTATCGTGCTGGTCGGAAGCCGGACCGCGACGGGGGTAGCGGGCAAAAGCCAGTACTCCGCCACAAAAGCGGCGCTGGTCGGACTCTCCCGTTCCTGGGCGATGGAACTCGCCCCGCGCGGCATCACCGTCAACGTGATCGCCCCGGGACCGACGGACACCCCCATGTTGGCTGACCCACGCCGCGCGGCGACTCCCCCGCGTGTGCCCGCTCTCGGGCGCCTCGTGCAGCCCGCCGAAGTCGCCGGGCTCACCTCGTTCCTGCTTGGCCCGGACGGCGGCTCGACGACCGGCCAGCACCTGGTGATGTGCGGCGGTGCGTCACTGTGACCGCCCCCTTCCTCGCCCTGGTCGCCGATGACCTCACCGGCGCCGCCGATGCCGTCGCCCCGTTCGCGTCCGCCTGGCATGTCGAACTGCGCCTCGCCGCCGGTGCCGCCGCTACCCGCCGCGACGAACCGACGGTGTATGCCGAAACAACCGACTCGCGGGCGCGTTCACTCGAGGATGCCGCTGCCCTCACCCACGCAGCGGTGACGGACCTCCGCGTCCAGGGCGCTGACCGCCTCTTTATCAAGGTCGACTCGACCATGCGCGGTTCCGTCCCCGGGCAGATTCGCGGGGCCCTCGACGCGTGGGGCGCCGGCGCCTTTGCCGTGCTCTGCCCCGCCTACCCCCAACACGGCCGGACAGTAAGCAACAACATCGTCGCGGTCAACGGTGTGCCCGTGGCCGAAACCGGCACCGCGACCGACCCGGTCACCCCGGTAACAACGAGCAAGTTGGCGGAGCTCGTCCCCGGAAGTGTGCACCTGCCTGCTCCGACTTCCGCAGCCACCCTTGCGGCCGCCCTGCTCGCCGCCGCAGCCGACGGCGCAACGATCATTGCCGTGGATGCCTCGACCCAGCAGCATCTCACCGCTATTGCCGCCGCCGTGCAGTTGATCGGCGACCGTGCCGTGGCCATCGGGTCCTCCGGCCTGGCCACCGCCCTCAGCCGCACCTGGCTGGAGGAAATTCCTGTTCCCGCCGTCCAGCCGGATCCGAATTCCGGGGAAGTCCTGGTTGTTGTCAGCTCATTGCACACCGTCTCCCGCGCCCAACTGGCGACGCTGCTGGCCTCGGGATTCCCCGCCGCCCATATGGTTTCCACCCCCACAAACAAAACAGAGTCGCCCGAAGTTGTTGCCCGCTCGCTCGCCGGAGCCGTGCAGCAACGCCTCGCGTCTGGACAATTCACCGCCGTTGTCCTGGTGGGCGGCGACGGAGCGCTGGCCGTACTGCGGCAACTCGGCGCCACCGCGATCCACATCCACCGCGAACTGTTCGATGGCGTCCCCCTCGGCGCTGTCATCGGCGGGACGGCCGACGGCCTCACCGTTGTGACCAAATCCGGCGGATTCGGCGGGCCTGATGCCCTGGCCGAGATCGTCTCCTCACTTCAACCTCAGAACCACACCCAGAAAAGGACAACGGCATGACTAAGCCAGTACTCGCAGTGACTCTTGGGGATGTCGCCGGCATCGGACCGGAAATCACCGCCAGAACCCTTCTGCTGCACCCAGAACTCCGCAACGAATGCGTTCCCGTGGTGATCGGCGACCTCGACGCCATGCGCCGCGGTGTTGAACACGTCGGGCTCGATCCAGACGTGGTGCGCGTCATCACAGATCCGCGGGGCGCATCCAACAATCCCGACATCATCGAGCTGATCCAGTGCGGCGACTCCCTCGCCTCGGTCGAGACCGGTGTGCTCAGCGCGGCCGCCGGCGACGGCGCCTACCGGTTTGTTGTCGAAGCCTGCACCCTTGCCAAGGCCGAGAAGGTCGATGCCATTGTCACCGCTCCGCTGAACAAAGCAGCGATGCACGCCGGCGGCCACAACTTCCCCGGGCACACCGAGCTGCTCGCCCACGAGTTCGGGGTCAAAAACTTCAGCCTCGTACTCTCGGCCGGCGACCTCTACTTCTTCCACCTGACCACCCATGTCTCGCTGCGCCAGGCGATCGACAACGTCACCGCGGAGCGCACAGACACCGTCCTGACCCTTGCCGGCGCGTTCACCAAGGCGCTCGGAAAACCGGACGAGCGCATCGGCGTCTGCGGCCTCAACCCGCATGCCGGCGAGAACCGGATCTTCGGCGACGAGGACGCCGACATCCTGGAGCCGGCCGTCGCCCGTGCCCGGGACCGCGGAATCAACGCGTTCGGCCCGCTACCGTCGGACGCACTCATCCCGGCCGCGGTCAAAGGCAAGTGGAACATCGTGGTCGCCTGCTACCACGACCAGGGCCACGCCCCGTTCAAGGCGGTCTACGGTGACGACGGGGTGAACATTACCGTCGGCCTGCCGGTGGTGCGGGTATCAGTGGACCACGGCACCGCCTTCGACATTGCGGGCAAGGGAATCGCGCGCGAAGCAAGCCTGTTGTTGTCCTGCAACCGGGCGGCCCAACTCGCTCCGGGCTGGGACCACGTGTGGCAGACGGCCAAGGCCAGCGAGTCCGTCAGCTCGTCCTGAACGCTGACAGCTGACGGGGACCGTGCCTAAACCACGGGCCTGAAGTGCCGGGCGACGAGATCGCCCACTGACGAAGCATCCTTCACCGCGATATCGATGCGTTGCACCAGGCTCGGTGTGGTCTCCGTCATCTCCAGTTTGCATTCAAGGGCGCCGGCTGCCGCCGGGATCGTCCAGACCAGATGGGATGAGGCGATCGCCCAGTCGAGGCGTTCCGACAGCGGCGGAATCGTCGCGGGATCGGGCAGCCCGCCCACGGTTGTCACCAGTTCTGCCAGACGACTGTTGCGGACAGCGGCCGGCACGTCACTGTCGACGTTGGGGCTGAACCGGGTGTCGGCGTCGAGCACGTGACCCGAGGTGAGGATCGCGGTCTCGATGGCCTGCGCTGCGGCGATCGTTTCCGGCCACAGCGGCACCAGCTTGGCCGGCACGTCGAGGTCCTCGAGCACGATACGCAGCATCGCGGCGGTCCAGTCCGCGGTCGCGTTGCCGTTCGTGTTGGTGAACAGGGTGACGCCGATCCCGGAGGAGGTGTGCCAGCGCATGTTGGAGCCGAAGCCGGGTAATCCGCCGGAGTGGTGGGCGATGTTGCCGAAGCGCACGTCCTGCTCGACCATCAGCCCGAGGCCATACGAGGCGTTTTCGAGGTGCTCACGACGTTCGGCCTTGCCGGTGGAGTGGATTGGGGTGAATCCGCGCTGCATCAGTCGGCGTGATGCCCGGCTGAGGATCGCATCGTTGTTGTTGTCCTGCTCGAAGGCGCTGGAGAGCCAGGCGCTCCATTTTTGGATGTCGACCAGGGTGCTGAACATACTCATGGTCGACCCGAACGCGCCGGTCGGGGCGAAGGGGCGGTCGATCCAACTCGCTCCTTTGTCAAACGAGGTGTAACCGTAGGCGATCCCTGCCCCGCCCTCGCCAAGGTCGCTATATTCGTTGACCCCGTAGCGGGTGCTGGCCAGCCCAAGCGGCGCGAGCAGGGTTGTTGTTGTGAACTCCGTGAAGCCGATCCCGGTCACGTTTTCCACAATGAAGCCGAGCAGCGCGAAGCCCATGTTGGAGTATTGGTAGCCGGCTTCCGGGTAGTCGGAGAAGTGCAGCCCGGCGTCAATAACGGCCATCAGGTCATCGCGGCTGATGGACATGTGGTGGTCTGCCCAGGCGTTGTCCTCCGGCAGTCCGGAAGAGTTGTTCATCAGCATCCGGATGGTGATCGGGGTCTCAACGCCGAACGGGTCGATGTAGTTGCCGAATTCGGGAACGTGGGTGGCAACTTCGTCATCGAGGGTGAGAAGCCCGCGTTCCTTTAAAACCAGGATGCTCGCGATGCAGAAACTCTTCGACATCGAGGCGATGCGGTAGATGGTGTCGACCTGCGGCACCCTCCCGTCCCGCTGGAACTCACCGATCCCGTGCTGGAAGAGGATTCCGCCGCGGTCGAACACGGCGTAGTTGATCGACGGGGTGATGACCTTTTTGTCATCGAACCACCCGGTGAGGGTGGTGATGGCAGTGTCGGAAAGCTGGTGCTGTTCGGTCACGGTGATCCTCGAGACTGTGATTGTGGTGCGCCGGTTAACGAACGAAGCGGCGACCCGAGGAATCCGGGTCGCCGCTGTCAACGTTAGTAGCCGACGGTGAAGCGGCGCTGGTGGTGCTCCGGGGTTTCCAGTTCGTCGACAAACGCGAGAGCGAAGTCGGGTCCGGAAATTTGCGATTGTCCGTCCGCCCCAACAACAAGTTCTTCGCCGCCGGGGACGTATGCGCCGGTGCTCTCCCCCGGCGCATGTGAACCGAAGCCGGCAGCCGGGCTGAGATAAAACCAATCGACCGTGGTGACGGATTCGCGCAGCGCCTCAAGCACATCGACCTGGCCGAGGACCTCTGGCTTGAAATCCTCGGGAAAATCGGGGGTGTCCACCAGGCGGGGACCGCCGGCGGTAACTTGCAGGCTGCCGGCGCCGCCGACGATACCGAGGCGAACAACGTGGGTGTCGCACGCGGCAAGCAACGCCGGAACGGCGTCAACGAGGCGCTTGCCGTCGAGTTCGCGGCCGGGGATCGCGACCACAATGGCATTAGCAGTCGAGGCGACCTCGTCCAAGAAGTCCGGGTTGTGCAGGGATCCGCTGATCAGGGTGACACCGTCGACACTGGTCTTGCTCGTGTCACGGGCGACTCCGGTGACGTCGTGGCCGCGCTTGGCCAGCTCGCTGGCGATAGCAATGCCGGCGTAGCCGGTGGCCCCAAATAGTACAACCTTCATGGCATGTTCCCCTTTGCGTCGCGGACCGGAGAAATAATGCGGTCCCCCGCTAGTTCGGTTGAGCGGCCAGTATGGTTTGCCCTGCGGGAGAAAATGGTGCAGGAATCTCGTGTTCGGGCACATCCAGGGGGTTTTTCACCCCGAGGTTCTTCCGTGCTGCGACATAAAAGACGTTGAGCGCCTGGGTGCACCGTACGGCCGGTGACACCGAGTCGTACTCGCTGGCGCGCTTGTCGACCCTGCCTACTGCCACTTGACGCACCGCATATGCGTGGCGGACAACCAGACGGGCGGCGCCCTGCGTTTCCGCGTTCGCGACCAGGCGCAGTTGCTCTGAACTTGCCCGCAGTTCCGCCAGCAGCTGGCCCATCTCCTGGATGGATGCTGGCGTCGCCGGTGTGGTCTCCGTTGCGCAGTGCAGCAGGCTGCGGGCTGCAGCGGTGAACCGGGAACTGATTTCGAAGAGTGGGAGATCCCACCGGGTAGCCAGCGCGTGCTTCTCTTTGCGGCGTTCGAGAAGCAGGGTGGGAAGCAGCCCCACCGCGGCGCCGACGACCAGAAGGACCGCCGGCGCCACGAGGGTGGTGAGTTCCACTATTCGGTGGGAAGGGCGTTAGCGCGCTCGAGGACGAGTTCGCGGACGCGGGCGGCATCCGCCGAGCCGCGCATCGCCTTCATAACCGCACCAATCACGGCACCGGCTGCCTGCACCTTGCCGTCACGGATCTTCGCGAGCACGTCGGGCTGGGCCTTCAGTGCCTCGTCGATGGCGGCGATGAGTGCGCCGTCGTCAGAGACAACCTTGAGACCGCGGGACTCGACAACCTCGTGCGGGGCGCCTTCACCGGCGATGACGCCTTCGAGTACCTGGCGGGCAAGGCGGTCGGTAAGGTCCCCGGAATCGACCAGGGCGATCAGCTCGGATACGTGCTGGCCGGAGACCAGCGAGGCGGCATCCACCCCGGCGGCGTTCGCGAGGCGGGCAATCTCGCCGGTCCACCACTTACGGGCGGACTGGGCGGAGGCGCCGGCGGCGACCGTCTCCTCCAGTTCGACCAGCAGGCCGGAGTTCAACACGTCCTGGAACTCGAGGTCGGTGAAACCCCAGGCTTCCTTGAGGCGTTTGCGGCGAATCGACGGGGCCTCGGGTAGCGCGGCGCGCAGTTCCTCGATAAGAGCGGCGCCGGGGACAACCGGCAGCAGGTCAGGCTCGGGAAAGTAGCGGTAGTCGTCCGCGTCGGACTTCGGACGCCCGGCGGAGGTAACGCCGGTGTCTTCGTGCCAGTGGCGGGTCTCCTGCAGGATGGTGCCGCCCTTGGCGAGGATGGCAGCCTGGCGCTGGATTTCGTAGCGGATGGCGCGTTCGACGCTGCGCAGGCTGTTGACGTTTTTCGTCTCGGTGCGGGTTCCGAGCTTGCCGGAGCCGCGCGGGCTCAGCGAGATGTTGGCGTCGCAGCGGATGTTGCCGCGTTCCATCTTCGCGTCAGAAATTCCCAGCGACACCACAATGTCGCGGACGGCGGAGACGTAGGCCTTGGCCAACTCCGGAGCATCCTTCTCGGCACCAAAAATCATGTTGGTGACGATCTCGACCAGGGGGATTCCCGCACGGTTGTAGTCAACCAGCGAGTAGTCCGCCCCCTGGATGCGGCCGGTGGCGCCACCGACGTGGGTGAGCTTGCCCGCATCCTCTTCCATGTGGGCGCGCTCGATGGAGATCTGGAAGGTTCGTCCGTCGGCGAGTTCGACCTCGACGTTGCCGTCGTAGGCGATCGGCTCGTCGAACTGGCTGATCTGGTAGTTCTTCGGGGTGTCCGGGTAGTAGTAGTTCTTGCGCGCGAAACGGCTGGATTCGGCGATCGAGCAGCCGAGCGCGAGGCCGAGGCTGATCGAGTACTTGATTGCCTGCTCGTTGACCACGGGAAGCGATCCCGGAAGTCCGAGGTCCAGCGGGGTGATGTTTGTGTTGGGCTCGCCGCCGAAGAAGTTGGGGGCGTCGGAGAACATCTTGGTTTTGGTGTTGAGTTCGACGTGCACCTCGAAGCCGAGTACCGGCTCGAAGAGTTCGAGGGCTTTGTCGAAGTCCATCAGTTCTGCTTTAGCCATCAGACGGCTCCCTCGGTTGCTGCGAACATGTGTGTGGCGCCGAGATCGGGTGCCTGGCTGAGCAGGGTGTGGCCCCACTTCTCTTCGAGCATGCGCTCGAGTGTCGCGCCGAGTGTGTAGAGGCGCTCGTCTCCGCGGGCCGGGGCCATGATCTGGATTCCGACGGGCAGGCCGTCTTCCGGGGCGAGTCCGATCGGCAGGCTCATCCCGGGGATGCCGGCGAGGTTCGCCGGGATCGTGGTGGCGTCGCCCAGGTACATTGCCATCGGGTCGTCCAGCTTTTCGCCGAGCTTGTAGGCCGTGGTGGGGGCGGACGGGCTAACCAGGACGTCGACCTGCGAGAACGCGGCGTCGAAGTCGCGCTGGATGAGGGTTCGCACCTTCTGGGCGCTGCCGTAGTACTCGTCGTAATACCCGGCGCTGAGCGCGTAGGTTCCGAGGATGATGCGGCGTTTGACTTCGGGGCCAAATCCGGCTCCGCGGCTGGCGGCCATCACGTCTTCAACGGTTCCGCCGCCGGGCGGGTTGACCCGGAGGCCGAAGCGCACCGAGTCGAAGCGGGCGAGGTTGCTAGAGGCCTCGGCGGGCAGGATCAGGTAGTACGCGGCGATGGCGTACTCGAAGTTCGGGGCGCTGACCTCAACAATTTCGGCGCCGGCTGCCGACATTATCTCGAGGGTTTCGTGGAAGCGCTGGGTGACTCCGGCCTGGAAGCCGGGGGCATCGAGCTGCTTGACAACTCCGACACGCAGGCCCTTGAGGGACTCCGCTTTCGCCCCGGCACGCGCGGCGGCGGCGAAGGACGGCCAGGTGTCTTTGAGGGAGGTGGAGTCGCGCGGGTCGTGGCCACCAATGATGTCGTGCACCAGGGCTGAATCGAGCACGGTGCGGGACACCGGTCCGACCTGGTCGAGTGAGGAGGCCAGGGCGATTGCGCCATACCGCGACACGGAGCCGTAGGTCGGTTTGACACCCACCGAACCGGTGAGGGCTGCGGGCTGGCGGATCGATCCGCCGGTATCCGAGCCGAGCGCGATGGGCGCCTCGAACGCGGCGACGGCGGCGGCGGAGCCACCACCGGATCCCCCGGGGATCCGGTCGAGGTCCCACGGGTTGTGGGTCGGGCCGTAGGCGGAGTGTTCGGTGGAGGATCCCATCGCGAACTCGTCCATGTTCGTTTTTCCGAGCATCACAAGGTTGGCCGCCCGCAGGCGCGTGATTACGGTCGCGTCGTACGGCGGGATCCAGCCCTCGAGGATTTTGGACCCGGAGGTTGAGGGCATGCCGATCGTGCACAGCACGTCCTTGATGGCGATCGGCACACCGGCGAGTTCGCTGAGCTTCTCGCCGGCGGCACGCTTGGCGTCGACGGCGGCTGCGGTCTTCAGCGCCTCGGCGTTGATGTGCAGGAAGGCGCGGATGTCACCGTCGACCGCGGTGATGCGGTCAAGGTGGGCCTGGGTGGCTTCGACGGAGGAAACTTCACCGCTGGTGAGCTTTTCGCTCAGCTCGGCGGCGCTCAGGTGGATCAACGACATTACTGTTCTTCTCCCAGGATTGCGCTCACTTTGAAGCGACTTCCGTCGTGGTCGGGGGCTCCGGCCAGGGCCTGCCCGGTGGTGAGGGTCTCGCCGACAACATCGGCACGGAACACGTTGGTCAACGGGATCGGGTGGCTGGTGGCCGGTACATCGGGCGTTGCGACTTCGTTCACCTTCGCCACGTTCTCGAGGATCGCGCCGAGGTCACCGGTAAGTTTGGTGATCTCCTCCGGCTCGAGCGCGATACGCGACAGGCCGGCGAGGTGGCGAACCACATCGGGGGTAATTTCAGACATACGACTCCGTGCGATTGATTGGCCGGGAAACGGCAGAACAGATCAAGCCCCAGTCTAATCGGCCCCACCGAACGGGGATTCGATAGCACCGCGTCCGCGACGACGACCACGCATTCGCACCGGCACCGTCACCGTCACCGTCACCGTCACCGTCAGCGCATGGTGCACCACCGGGCTCAGCGCAGGATTTCGACGAGCAGCACCCACGCGTTCGACACGCTACAGATGAACACCAGCAGGATTCCGGCGGCGACGGCATACAGGCCCGACCAGTCACCGACCAGCAGGAATACGGCGCCGAGCATAAACGGCAGCACCTGCGCAACGGCGATGGTTGCCTTTATCCATTGGACGGAGGGCGAAGGGGCAGCCGTGTCCGCCCCGCCGGATGCTGCGGGGTTTGCTGCAGCATCCGGCGCGGGGATGTGGGCCACCCGCACCATCTTGATGCTGGAATCCACCTCGAGGAGGGCCGCGATGAGGGCGAAAACGAGGATCTCCGCGCCGAGCATCGGAGCGCTTTGCTGCGGGATGAGGCCAGCTGCGGCACTGACCACCACCAGCACCAGTGTGCCGATCGTGGCGCCGGCCCGGGACGACATTGAGGGAATCGCGAGGATCACCGACACATTGACGGTCATCGCCACGATGATCAGACCGGCGAGCGCCGCGGCGGCTCCCGCGGTGGCAACGAAGAAGTCGCTCCACCCGTCCGGGGCAAAGTCCATCGGCGTCACCGGTGTGCGGCGGACATAACGGTCCGACGCAGGTCAAGGAGACCGTCCTCCAGAACGAATGTCATGCACCCTCCTCATCCACCGGAGCTGCACTGCTGCTGGTCCCTCCGACGGTACCGATCCGTGGCCGGCGGGGGCAGGGCTGGACGCCTCAGCCGATGCCTGTTAGCCGCCGGTCAGCCGAGGACGACCACCACGATGGCGACGGTGACCAGCACATGCACAATCGTGAATGCCTGTGTTCGCCGCAGTGGTGGGCCTGCCCGCCACAGGGGAAGGCCGCCCCAGGCAAACACCGCCCCGGCCACGGCGACCGCGAAGAGGGCCACCGGGATGAACCACAACAGCGGCGGGATGCTCGTCCAGTCGAGCAGTGTGTGGGCGACCAGCAGCATCACGGCGGCGTCGAGGAGTTCAACGGCCAGACCCACCCGGCTTCGCGCGGCGACGACTTTGGCCGGTGGGGTCCGGCGCAGCAGCGAGTACGCGATGCCGCCCGGGTAGGAGAGGGTGAGGAATCCGATAACAACCTGCAGGAGGATCATCGTGCAGCCTCCAGCAGTTCGACACCGATCGTGTCGACAGTGGCTGCCGTGTTCGACATCACCACGATCGCCCGGTCCGCCTCGAAGTCGAGGCCGATAAACGCGGCGTATCCGCCGGTCATCCCGTTGTGCCAGGTAAACAGCCGGTCGGATGCTTCCTCACCGGTGACGCTTGAGCGCAGGGTGCTGGTGAACCAGGCATATCCGATGCGGTCACCGCCGCCGGCGTCGGTGGTCGGGTCGAGGGCGTCGATACCCGGGGCGGTCCCCTCCAGGAGCGCGCGGGCGTAGAGCGCCATATCGGTCGCGGTGGAGCGAAGGCCGCCCGCCGGGGCGTTCGCCTTGAGCGTCCAGGGTTTCGCACTGCGGCCGCTCGCGGTGTACCCGGTAGGAGCATCCCGAGCCAACCCGCTTGTGTCCACCGGCAGGTAGCTCGCGTCCATACCGAGGGGCCCGGTGATCCGTTCGGTGACAAGCGTCGAGTATTCGGTGTCCGCAGCCGCGGCGAGCGCCTGCCCGAGCAGGGCCATCCCAAAGTTCGAGTATTCGACGGTGCCGGTCTCCCCCGGGGTTGCTGCCCTCGCCTGCGAGACCAACCGGTCGACGTCGGCGGTGTAGGGGTCGCCGGCGCTGAATTGGGACCACAGCGCTCCGACAAACGTTCCCACCGTCAGCGGCAGCCGGGGCAACCCGCTGGTGTGGGTCGCCAGCTGTTCGAGAGTGATGGATGCCGCGGGAGAGGTACCGAGGTCGAGCAGCTCGCCCAGCGGCTGGCCGGGTGTGACTTCGCCGCGGTTGAGGGAATCGGCGAGAAGCGCCGCGGTAAATGTTTTGGTGACCGATCCGATCTCGAACTCGGTGTCCGGGCCGGACCGCACCCCGGAGTACCGCACGCCGTTGTCATCAACTACGGCGATACTGACCGCGTCGAGGGCGCCGGGATTGCGTTCCAGTGCCTCGGCCAGCAGTTCGGATAGCGCGGCATCGCCGATGGCGTCGGTTGACGGTTGTGGTGGACGGGGAAGGGTGAGGCCACCGGCGACGAGGGTGAACACGGCTGCAACGGTGACAACAAGGGCGGTACGGCGTCTCATACGATCCTCCGGGCGGCGGTCAGGATAACCAGAAGGGGCACGACCTTCTCGGGTGGGATGGAATAGTGGCCGCGTCCGGCGGCCGACAGCCAGCCGTGCGAGACGAGCTGGCCGAGGTGGTGGTACAGCTGGCCGGTGGTTCCCATGCCGTCCCCGGCGGCGAGCTCGGCCACGCTGGAGGCGCCGCCGAGGATCGCCTGCAGCAGGGACAACCGCACGGGGTTGCCGAGGGCGGCGAGGCTCGGGGCGAGCTGGGTCCAGTCGGATTCGAGGACCTGCTCGGTGGTGGTGCCGATCTGCCATTCGACCGGGCCGGCAGGCACCGTCACCGCACCGGCGTAGACAACGGCGCCGAGGCCCGCCCCGGTGCGCTGTTTGAGGCCGTTCAGCGCCCAGAACACGTCGGCGGCGTCTGTCGTCGCGGCCGGGACACCTGCTTGGCCTGCACCCGTGGGGTGAGCCCCTGCCACCTCGAGGATCCGCAGGCGTTCGCCAAGTTCGTTAATGCGCCGATTCACGGCGCCCAAGTCATCCATAGTTCCATTATTACGTAATTACGAATAAAGGTACAGAGAGCAGTGCCGAACCCGTGCGTGGCAGTCCTGAGAGCAGTGGCACTCTGGGGACAACGCGTTGCTAGCGTGGGAGGATGCCCACCTTCACCTCATATGACGGCGCCACACTGCACTACGACCTGCTGGGCGATCCCACCCTTCCCCACCTTGTTGTGCAGGCAGGCGGCGCGGCGCGGCATCCGTCCTACCTCGGCGACCTGGCCGGACTCAGCGGCACCCGGCATCTTGTTGTGCTGCACCAGCGCGGCGTCGGCGACTCACTCCACGCCGGGGGAACTGCACCGGATGCCGGCCGCTGGACTGAGCTGGCCGAAGACCTCGAGGCGTTGCGCCGGCATCTCGGCCTCGAGCAGATTGAACTACTCGGCCACTCGGCGGGCACGCGCATCGCCCTGTCCTACGCCACCCGGTACCCGCACCGGCTCGCGCGCCTCTGCCTAGTGACTCCTCCGGCGACCTGGCTGGTCGAGGAACACGATGACAGCAAGGACATCATTGCGCGCCACAGCGCTGAAGAGTGGTATCCGGCATTCCTCGACGCGCTGCCACGCTATGCCGCCGCGACCACCGCCGAGGAAGCGATGGAGGCCTTCGTGGCCATCGCACCGGTGAGCTTCGCCCACTGGGACGACACCGCCCAACTGCACCAGCACATTGGGCAGTGGTACCCGGAAGCCCAGAACGCGTTCACGACCGGGGTCGAGGTGGATGCTGCGGGATTTCGGCAGCTGCTCGGCCAGGTCCGGTGCGACACCCTCGTGATCGCCGGGGACTCCGACGGCCTCGTCGGACTTCGGCCGCCGTGCGCGGTGGCCGAACTGTTCCCGCACGGCTCGGCGGTTGTCCTGGACAACTGCGGGCACTATCCGTGGGTCGAACAGCCTGAGGCATTCTCGACCGCCACGAAGGCGTTCTTCCGTCCCGTGTAAAGCGCGGCGGCCCGGGTCAGCCGCGCTCCAGGTTTACGAGGAATTCCACCGCGCCGGCGTTTTCGACCTCGACAAACCCGAGGCTCGGAGCATCCACGGCGAAGTCGGAAAACGTGATCGGGATGCTGCCGGCCACCTGCGCGCCGGAACCGGCGAGCGCCGCCTGCAGTTCGACCGTCACCGGCTGGGTGACCCCGTGCAGGGTGAGGTTACCTTCGGCGTCCACCGTCTGCGCCTGGCCGTCCACCGGGGATGCGAGGTCTACCGGCTCGGCCAGGGTGAAGGTTGCCGTCGGAAACTCGCTCACCTGCAGCGCGGTGTCCCGAAAATATGCGTCCCTGGGCGGTTCGTTGGTGGCGATGCTGCCCACATCGACAACCACCTCCGCGGACGTCAGGGTGAGCGCGCCTGCATCGTTGCCGGAGCTGTCAACGGTGACGTTTCCGGTGACCCGTTCCGTGCGCCCGGTCACCGTCACATCCTCACCCCGCAGCACCTCGTCGACGCGGTATCCGGCGTAGGACCCCGCCCCCACACTCCACTGCCCGGCGAAGTCCTCCGCCTCCCCCGGGGCCGCTGTGCCTTCCGGGGACGACGGTGCCGCCGAGATACTCGGCGGGGCATCCACCACACTCTCCGCATAGCGCGCGTAGATTCCCGGTCCAAAAATGAAGGCAGCCAGCCCAAGCACTGCGAGGGTTCCAACTGTCCAGGCGATCACCGTGGTTCTTTTTCTCACTGTTTGCTTCCTGACTCTGTGACGAACACAGGAACATCTTCCGGGCCAACCCGCGCCGGGGTAACCCACCTCCCGGGATTGTGCGGTCTGCCGCGCATGCCGCAACCTCCGGCAGAGCGGCCCCATCGTGTAACACCGGCGAAACAGCGATTGCCTAGACTCGGCTGAACACGCGGGTCGAACAGACACCTCCGCTGGCACCGCCATGCGAGTTCAACAGGCACACCCGACGTGGTTGTATCTATTTTCTGGAGCAGACCATGCCGGACGAAAACACGTTCTCCGTTCCCGTTGTCAACATTGAGGCGTGGGTCGCCGACGGGTCGGCGGCCGACAAAGCTGCCGTCGCCGCCGCTATCGATACGGCCTGCCGTGAGGTCGGCTTTATCCAGATCCTCGGGCACGGCATCAATGACGCCACGATCGACGGCCTCGCCGCGGCAATGGACGGCTTCTTCGCCCTCGACCAGGGGGAGAAAAGGCGTTACGTCGCGCCGAAGGGATCCAACCGCGGCTATACCCCGCCCAAAGCGGAATCGCTGAGCCTCAGCCTCGGCGTCGAGGCCGCGTCCCGGATGAACGATTTCTTCGAGGCATTCAATGTCGGCGCCGCGGCATCCGACTTTCCGGGCCTCGACCTCGACCCTCGTGTGTACGCCGAGAACCTGTGGCCGGACGTGGCGGGCTACCAGGAGGCTATCGACGCCTACTTCGCGGAAGCGGGCCGGGTCGCACGGACCCTGCTGCGGATCTTCGCCGCGGCGCTCGAGCTCGCACCGGACTTCTTCGACGCGTATACCGGGCATTCCATCGATGTGCTCCGGATGAATAACTACGCCCTGCCTCCCGGCACCGTCGACCTCGACGGTGACCTCACCGGGATGGGCGAGCACACCGACTTCGGCATTGTGACGGTGCTCTGGGCAGACCAGGTAAGGGGGCTGCAGGTGCTCGGCACCGATGGCTCCTGGAACGATGTCTCCCCCGCCGACAACGCGCTGCTCATCAACCTGGGCGACCTCACGGCGCGCTGGACCAACGAACGCTGGATGTCGACCCTGCACCGGGTGAAGCCGCCGATCATCAACGGCACCATCGAGCGCCGACGCTCGGCCGCCTACTTCCACGACGGCAACGCCGACGCCGTGATCAGCACCCTCACCGGCTGCGTCGAACCCGGCACTGAACCGGTGTTCGAGCCGATCACCGTCGCCGCGCACATCGAACAGAAACTCGCCGGCTCCCGGGCGGGCAGAAGCAACACCGCCGCGACCAGGGATGCTGCGCGCGTCCACGCTGCCGCCGCACCGGGTCGAGCCCCTGT
>Ga0247735_1000114_pt1 | contig 39650 bp, 37 predicted proteins | sample UWRJL178409R2_FD_180934 | JGI IMG/M metagenome (GOLD analysis project Ga0247735, IMG submission 180934) | Plant litter microbial communities from Arlington Agricultural Research Station in Wisconsin, United States - UWRJ-L178-409R-2 | ecosystem: Environmental > Terrestrial > Plant litter >... | reverse complement strand
GAGAAGACCCGCCGAAGCGCCCGGGGGATGCTGGTGTCCGGGCGCTGCTTCACCCCAACGAGGTCGATGATTTCGGAGAGCTTCATGGGGTGATCAATGTATCCGAATCAGGACGCTGCAGAAGGGGTGGATGCTGCGCCGGAGGCGGCCGCGGAGGCTTCGAGGCGCTTGCGGACGGCGTTGCCGTGCGCGGGGAATCCCTCGTGCTCGGTGAACGCGAGCACGGTGTCGCTCATGGTGGTGAGCCCGGCACGGGTGGACTTGGCGATCGCGGTGCGTTTGCGGAAAGCATCCGCGGTGATGCCGCTGCTCACCTTGGCGTAGCCGCTGGTGGGGAGCGAGGCGGGGATGCCGAGCACAAAGTTACCCATCGAGATGGTGGTCTCCTGGCCGAGGAGGATCTCGCCGACGTCGACGAGCAGTTCGAGGATGGCGTCTTCCTGGCGGGTGACGAGCTGCATGTGCTCGGCGGCGTAGGCGTTGGCGACCTCGGCGCCCTCGATCATGTCGCGCACCAGCACGGCGCCGCCGTTCACACCGAGCGAGCTGAGTGCGTAGCTGCGGCGCGGCTCCGGCAGGTCTTCGACCTGGCGGGCGACCTCGGCCTGCACCTTGTCGAGCAGCTCCTGCGAGTCGGTGACAAATACGCTGGAGGAGTCCGGGCCGTGCTCGGCTTCGTTGAGCAGGTCGGCGGCGAGGAACACCACGTCGGCCGAGTCGTCGGCGAGGATCAGCGATTCGCTCGGGCCGAGCAGCATCACGGCGCAGGTACCGAAGCGCTGCACCTCGATCTGGGCGCTGGCGACGGGCGGGCTTCCGGGGCCGCAGACCTTGCGCACCTTGGGGATGGTTTCGGTGCCGAAGGCGAGGGCGGCGATACCGGCGGGGCCGTTGACGCGGAAGACGTCGGTGATACCGAGCTCGGAGGCGACGACCAGCACGGCGTCGTCAACGCGTCCGCCTTCACCGGCGACGGGCGGGACAACCACGGCGATCTTTTTGACCCCGGCGACCACGGCGGGGGTGGCCAGCTGGATGAGCACGGACGGGTAGGAACCCTTCCCGCTCGGCACAAACAGGCCGGCGCTCTCGATCGGGGTCGCCTTCTCGCCGACAAACACGCCCGGCGCGGTCTCGAACATCCAGTTGCCGTGCTCCATCAGCTTCTCGTTGAAGCGGCGCACGTGGGCGATGCTGTCGCGGATCGCGGTGAGCAGCTCTGGCTTGATGGCGGCGCGGGCGGCGGCGAACTCCTCGGCACTGACCTTGATGTTCTCGGGCGCGATCTCGCACTTGTCGAATTTCGCGAGGGCGCGAACCAGCGCAGCATCCCCGTTGTCCCGCACGTCCTCGATGATCGTCAACACGGACTCACGAAGCTGGGGATCAATAATGTTGTTGATGCCCCGGGTGGTGAGGTCGTCACGGGCGGCGGCGTCGAGTTCGTGCCATGCTCCGCGTTCCAGGATGGGCTTCGCGAGGTTCGTCATGGTTCTCCTAGTAGCTGGGTGGGGTGAAATACGAGTGGTGGATGCTGCGGGTTCAGAGGTTGCGGCCGCCGGCGATCGGGATGGCCGCCCCGGTCAGGTAGTGCGAGTTCGGGCCGAGCAGGAACTCGAGCAGGGCGCCGATCTCCTCCGGTTCGCCGAAGCGTCCGGCGGGGATGTCGCCGAGCAGCTCCTCAGAGATGACCGGGTCGCTGAGGAACGGCGCGGTCATTTTCGAGGGGAAATAGCCGGGGCAGATCGCGATGACGGCGATGCCCTCGCTGCTCCACTCCAGCGCAAGCGAGCTGGCCACGGACAGGGCAGCGGCCTTGCTGGCGTTGTAGTCAACGAAGTTGAGTTCTGGGCGAAGCGCATTCACCGAGGCGTTGATTACCAGCACCCCGGGTCGGCTGAGCACGGCGTGGGCCTGCTGCGCGGTGTTGAGCGTGCCAACAACGTTGACATTGAGCACCTGGCGGAAGTTGTCCGCGTCGATCGACTCGGCGGGAAGGCCCTGGCCGTCGATCCCGGCGTTGGCGAAAACACCGTCGAGGGAGCCGAGCGCGGCGACCGCGTCCGCGAAGGCGCGGTCGATACTCTCGCGGTCCACAATGTCGCAGACGCTGCCGCCGGCGGCGACGCCCTCGCCGAGGGCGGCATCCACACTCGAGATCCGGGTTCCGGTGATCCAGACCTGGTGGCCGAGGCCGGTGAGGTGGGTGGCGACGGCGCGGCCGATTCCGCTGGTGCCCCCGGTGATGAGGTAGCGGCGGGCGGCGCTCATGCCTGGCACCGGATGAGGACTTTGCCGGCATTCGCGCCGGCAAGGTTGCCAAGGAATTCGGGGAAGGCGGTGAGGTCGATGCGGTGCGTCACGATGTCCGCGAACGCGTCAGGGTTGGCGGCGAGCACAACGAGGGCGCGGTCGATGTCGCCGTCGTCGAAACCGATACCACCGAAAAGGGACACACCCTTTTCGACAAATTCCTGCGAGGTGAGACCGATCGGGTGATCGCCGATGGCGACCAGCAGCACACTCCCGCCGCGGCGGGCGGCGCTGAAGGCGGCACGCACGGCGCCGGGGAATCCGGCGGCGTCGATAACAAGGTCGAAGCCGGAGTCCTGCGGGGAGTCGCTGAGGACATCGGCCCCGGCGAGCGCGGCACCGGCGGCCCGGTGGGCGGCGGGTTCGCTGACGGAAATGGCGGCCTCCGGCCAGCGGCGGACTGCCTCGCGGTGGGTGAGGGCACCGATCGGGCCGTATCCGAGCAGCAGGATCGTGGAGGGGGCCTCGTGCACAGCATCCAGTGCGCGCATCACAACGGCGAGTGGCTCGGCGAGCACCGCCACGTCGGAGGCGAGGCCGTCTGGCACCACCGAGACGCGGGTTGCTGTGACGTCGAGCTGGGTGGCGAAACCCCCGGGGCGAGATTCTCCAAGCCAGGTGAGGGCGCCGCAGAAGCGGGCGGAACGGGCGCAGTCTGCGCAGTTGCCGCAGGCATAACGCGAGTCGGCGATAACGCGGGTGCCGACCGCCAGGGTTGAAGTGCCGGGGTCGGTGACGGTGCCGATAACTTCGTGGCCGAGCACCGCCGGCCAGTAGTCGACCCACGCACCGGTGTGCAGCACGTGCAGGTCGGAGCCGCAGAGGCCCGCCCACTCCGGCGCGAGGCGCACATCGCCGGCGGCGAGCGCGGGAGTATCGAATTCGCCGACGCGCAGCGTGAGGGTCTTATCAAGCATGAGCCCGGTTGTCATGGTCCTCCTTTAGCGGCGTCATCTCATTACAAACGGTGGACGCCGACGATCGCGAGCAATCGACAAGCCACTGTCTCAGATATCAGAACCGGTTGTCGCCACCGCCGCGGCGGCCACGGGCATCCCCCAGCGTCTGTACCCACTGTCCGGTATTTCATAATGCGCCCGGATGGACGCTTTTGTGCCTGTTGTAACCCGGGATCGATGCGATGATTCACCCTTGTACCGACCACAGCAGCACAAGACGGGATGCCTCGTGACCATTGTGAAACCCCTCGCCACCCTCGCCCGCCAGCGGGTTCTCGACGGCGACCGTGCCGGTGCGCGCGAGCTTGTTGTGCAGCTCATTTCCGAGGTCACCGGCTCTGCCGTGCTGGACGCCACGATCAACGCCGACCAGTACAGCCTCAACTCGCTGAACGGCCGTGCCGTGCTTGAGGGCGGGGAGCGGTATTTCTTCAAGTTCCACAGTGAAGAGGGCGAGGATGCGACGATCACGGAGTATTACAACGCCGAACTGCTGCGCGAGAACGGCTACCTCGTTGATGTTCCGGTCTTCGCCAACGGCGAGCCGGGCCGCCAGATTCTGCTGTATGCGCTGCGCGAGGATGCCCGGCTGGCGGATGTTGCCCGCGCGAGTGAACTCGGGCTTGCCGAGCTGGCCGACGGCGCCACGGTTCCCTCTTACGCGGAAATTGTGGCGGCACAGCAGGAACGCGATCGCCATAACCTCGACCGCCTGCTCGCGACGCTGCATCCGGCTACCCTCGCGCAGACCTCGGCCGAGCCGATCCACCAACTCTTTCACCACCGCCTGGTGACCGAGGGGGTCACGCCCGGGCTCGGTGGCCGGGTCGCCACCTTCTACATCGACCAGGACTTCCAGCTCGGTGACCTCGTGATTCCCTGGTCAGAGTTGAAGGACCTTCAGTGGAGTATCAACGGGGTCGAGTACGCGCGCACCCTCGGCTCCCTGTTCGACGAGGCCGGGCAGCGCCTTGCCCCCGAACGCCTGGTGGAGTCCGGTGCCGTCATCGCCCACGGCGACGACCACAATGCGAACGTGTGGTTCAGCCGCCGCCCCGAGGGCGCCGAGCTGGTCGCCTTCGACCCCGCTTTTGCCGGCCGCCACCTGCCCACCCTGTTGGCCGACGTCAAGGCGACGTTCCACAATGTCTTCGCGCATCCCCTCTGGCTGTATGAACCGGCGGCGGCCGACGCCGGCTACACCGCGACCGTGGTGCGCGACGGGCAGCGACTCATCGTTGAGCACAACTGGGACCTCAGCGAGCTGCGCCAGGCGTTCCTCGAGTCGAAGGAGTCGAACGTCTGGCGGCCACTGCTAGCCGAGCTCGACAGCCGCGGTTGGCTACCGGAGGACTGGCAGCGGGTGCTGCGCCTCGCCCTGATGATGTGTCCGACGCTGGTGATGAATTTGCGTGCCGGTGCCCCGAGCGGGCATACCCCGATCAGTTCCGTCATCGCATTCAGCCAGGCGCTCAGTGCCGGGTCGGAGCCGGTCAGCGGGGACGACCGTTTCTCCCGGTTCTTCGCCGCGATCGACCCGTCCTGAGCGGGGCGGTTCTCTCCGACTGGGCGAAGCGCGCGGCGTAGTCAGTCGAGCGGTTCGCTGACCAATACAACAATCTCCGCCTGGGGAACACCGAGCAGTCGCAGCACGTCGGCGACGAGCGAGTCGGCCAGCTGCCCGCGGTCCTCTTCCGGCAGCGTCGTCGCCGCGGCGAGGACGGCCGCAATGGCCCCCGTTGCCGCGATGACCGTGGACGGGCCACGGGCCGCGTCGGGGTTAACCTTGTGGGCCGCAGCAACGACGTCAGCGCGGATCCGACCGTCAAGCGGCGCTTTCCCCGCGTAAAGGACGGTGAACTGCCCGATGAGCAGACCGGCTTCGTCGGGATGCGCCAGGTGGAGCCTCCCGGTGTAGCGAATACTCAACGCCAGGCGACGTAACGGATCGGTGACACCAGCAAGCCGCTCATCGAGCCAGTCTTCGTAGCGCTGGGCCACTTCGGTAAGCGCTGTATCGAACAGATCTGTTTTGTTCGCGAAGTGGTTGAAGAACGAGCCGAAGCCGACGTCGGCAAGCTCGGCAATTGCCTTGATGCTGGTCTCCTGGGCGCGGCCTGTCAGAAGCAGCTGCTGTGCGGCGCTCACAAGTGCGGCTCGCGTTCGCTCTTTGCGACGCGCGTTGCGCCCCTCTGTCGGCATCGTCATCTCATCCACCTTTCCACGCTATCGCGAAGACACGTTTCACTTGTCCGTAACGGTGACCTCGGAGATGGCCGCGAGAGAGCCGATGGGGGTGAAACTGTCGCAGGCCAGCGCCACCGTCGAGATGTCGTGCGTCCAGCTCTGCCGGGTGTTCGCGCAGGTCAGCTCTGCCGTCCCATCGGTAAACGAGACGGTCGCCACGAGCTGGGGTGTGGTGCGGTCGCTGGTGCTGACGGTGAGGTCGAGGATGGTCTGGTTGTATCTGTCACTCGAGATGAGCGCCACACCAGCGACCGTGTAATCGAGCCCGGTCGTGCCGGAGGTGACGTCGGCAGTGACCGTGCCCGTCGTCGCCGCGACCACCGCGACCGGCACAATACCGGCGACGATCGCTCCGAGGGCAGTCGCGATGACGGCGGCTCTGAACGCCAGCGTCACCCGGCGACTGCGGTGCGGGGATACCCGCCAGATCAGGATGATGCCCGCGCAAAAGAGGAGGAACGTGGCGGCGCCGGCGATAGATGCGTTGACGGATTCTCCGAGGATGGTGAGTTCGACCGACCACACCCAGGAGAGGACAACGCCGAGCCCGATGAGCGCCCACCCGGCCGCCCGAATCCATCGCCGTTGTCCCGAGCTCCGGGTCTTCGTCCCGGTTGTGTCGTTCGTCATGATGCCTCCGCGGATGCCAGTAGTCGGTCAACCGTCTCGTCGAGCTGAGTGACGGTGTGATAGTTCCCGGAGTTCACCACAGCGCTGATCCGGCTGAGGTTGTCGACGCTCTCGAGTGGGTCGCTGTGGAGCAGGACGAAGTCGGCGTCCATTCCGGCGTCGACGGCTCCCATCCGGTCAGAGCGTCCGAGGAACGCGGCCGGCACCGTGGTTGTCGCCCGCAGCACGTCGAGCGGCGAAAGGCCGGCGGCCGCCAGCTCCTGGAATTCGGACGGCATATCCTGACCGGGATTGCCTCCTGGGCCGTCCGTGCCGGTCATGATCGGCACACCCGCGGCGTGCATGATGCCGACGAGTTTCAGGGCCGTGTCGTAGTACTGGTGGTAGGCGGTGCGGTTCGCTTCCGGCAGCTCGAGGAAAGCCGTGCGGGTTGTCTGGAAATTACTTTGGACCTGCGGCGACAACATCTGTAACCAGGGATGGTCCGCGTATTCGGGAGCATCCATTCGGTATTCGGTGCGCAGCCGCGACAGCGTCGGTGTCTGCCAGGTACCGTTTGTCGCAAAAGTGGCCGACATCGCCTGGGCCGCACCCTCGTCGAACGTGTCGAGCGCCCTCTGCAACACCGGGATGGACTCCGGAGAATCCGACAACGCGGGATTGAGCAGGGTTGTCGCCGTTGCCTTCGTAACGATCTCGCTGGCGAACAGCTGCTCGGCGAACGGTACAAAACCGAGCGCACTAGACAGGGCAAGTGAGGTGTCGGCTCTGGCACGGAGGGCAGCGCGGTCGCTGGAGGTTTCGATCCAGACATTGGCGCTGGTGCCGAGGTGCTCGAGGTAGTCGTAGCCCGCGTCGGATGCCTCGGAGGGTGTGATCGACGGCGGAAGGTGTCCGCCGATCGTCATGCCGTTTTCGTGCGCCCAGCTCACGGCGGCGAAAAACACGTCGCGTTCGACCATGATGAGTTTGATGAAGTCGGCCCCGAGGGCTTTCTGACGGCTGATCTCGTGGCGCACTCGCTCGATCGTGGGCGAATTGAACGGCATCAGGATGGCGCCGGCCATCGCCAGGAGCTCCGGGGTGTCGGCGCCGAGGGAGAGCCGACCTTCGGCGCGGCGTTTGAGGAGGGCATCCGGTCCCGCCAGCTGGCGCATCCCGGTGGTGCCTTCCCTGAGCATCGTCGCCATAAACAGCTCCGCGCGCTCTTCCTGGAAAACGTGCGTGTGCATGTTGTTGTAGCCGGGAACCACGAAACGGCCGGCGCCGTCGATAACGAGCATCCCGGTCGATGCCGCTGCTGCAGCCGCACGAACAGAAACTATTTTGCCTCCGCGAACGAGGACGGACATGTCGGGACGCGCGCTGCCGTCGCGGGGATCGATCACCGTCACGTGGTCGATTCGCAGGGGCGGTGCGTCTGCTCGCATCGATCGCGCCGGGAGGCGCTGCCCGGTCAGGCTGGAGAGGAGTGGCCCGCCCGATGCCGCGACCACGCCCAAGCCTAGAGCGGTGAAACCCACATTCTGGAGAAGGGTCCGTCTGGACGGCCCAGCAGGCTTATTCGCCGCCGGATTCTGCTTCCGCGCCATGGTTATTTCCCCATTTCGATCGACCCATGTCGACTTTATTGATCTTAATTACAATTCTGATCGTATCATCAGATTCCGATGCGAGAATAGTGTAAATCCCGCGATCGCAGCTTTGACAGAAGAGATATCCCTGATGAACACACTTGTCCCGGTCGGCACGAACGTCGTCGACCCGCGCGACGGATCAATAGCGTGGGAGAGGGACGTGACCATCGCCGATGGCGTTATTACCCACGTCGAACCGTCGTCGTCAGAGACGACCGGCACCCGGCTCGTGGATGCGACCGGCAAGTTCCTGGTTCCGGGGTACAACGACATGCACGCCCACGCGTTGAACGAGAAGGATCCGTCCGGCGCGCTGGAACTGATGCTCGCTTACGGCATCACGGGATTCCGCCAGATGAGTGGCTCCGATGCGCTTCTCACCGCGCGCCGGAACGGCACGCTCCCTCTCGGAATGAGCATGCCCAAGCTGCTGGAACTCCCCGCGGACGTGCTCTCCCCCGGTAACGGGGCGACCGTCGAGCAGGCCGTGGCAACCCTGCACCACCAGGTCAAGGCAGGCGCCGACTTCATCAAGGTTGCCGCCGTGACACCGACTGTTTTCTCTGCCCTGCAGAAAGCGGCACGCGAGATCGGAACCACACTCTCCGGGCATTTGCCAGCCGCATCCGATCCCGTCAGCGCGTCCCGCGACGGCCTCCGGTCGATCGAACACCTCGGCCCAGGAATTTCGATGCTGGCGGCCTGCTCGAGCGACGAAACCGCAATCAGGCGCACGCTCGCCGCCACCCGGGAGCTCACGCTGCCGCCCATCACGATTCCGTTTATGAGCAGGATCCTGGGAGCACTCCTGGCACGGATTGTTATCAACCCAATTCAGCTGAGCTCGTCCGACTCCATCGCGCTGCTGCAGCACGCCATCAATACTTTCGACGAGTCCAAGGCCCGCGCCCTCGGGCACGAGTTCGCCGCCAACGAAACCTGGCAGACGCCGACACTGATGAGGCAATTAACAACCCAGCAGTGTGACCTCCCGCGTTTCGCTGCCGATCCCGACCACCGATTTGTCGCATCCGCCACGCTGAAGTTATGGCACTCGACGCGCGACAAATTTGTGAAGAAGTTCTCCGCCGCAGAGCGCGCCACCCTCCGGTCCGAATATGACCTCCAGCTGCGCCTGCTTCGAATCTTCGACGATGAAGGCGTGGGCATACTGGCAGGAACGGATGCCACGGGTGGAGTGTGGCTGGTTCCCGGCCCGTCGCTTCATCACGAGTTCGACGAACTCTCCCGCGCAGGACTCTCTGCCCTGCGCATACTGCAGTCAACAACGATCGACGCCGCCAAGTTTCTCGGGACAACCGACACCCACGGCACAATCGAGGCGGGAAAAGTCGCGGACCTGGTGCTCCTTGACGCGAATCCGCTCGAGTCCGCCCTTGCCCTCCACACGATTGCCGGAGTCGTGATCGACGGGGAGTACCGCTCCCTCGCCGACCTCGAAGCGATCAGGGCAGGCGTGGCCGCAGCACGATCGATTACCTGATTCCTGCGCCCAGATTCACGCGATCAGTCGCGTTTGCGCCCGGCGAAACGGCGGGTGAAGATCGCCGCGGTATTCACAAGCAGGCGGGCGTAGATGTCGCTGTCCGACGCGCTGACCCGGTCGGTCAAAAACGAGACACCGAAACTGACCACGGGCATCCCGTTGTGGTCGCAGGCTGCGACCGCGATGCAGGAGACGTTCTCGGTCACCGATCCGCGCTCTATCGACCAGCCGCGGTCACGGTCCTCAGCGAGCACCGTTTTGAGTTCGCGCAGCGAATGCGGGCCACGGCCCGTTCGGTCGACGAAACGATCCTTGGTCGAGAAAATTGCCGTCAGCTGGTTGGCCGGAAGATGGGCGAGCAGGGCGCGACCGGAGGCGGTGAGTGGCGCGGGCAGGCGAACACCGACCGCGGTGACCAGCGGTGTCGGGTGCGGTGGCTGCTCCTTCAGCAGGTAGAGGATCTCGTGGCCGTGCAGCACCCCGAGGTGCACGGTCTGGTCGATCTGTGAGGCCAGCTTGATCAGCAGAGGGCGGGCCAGGTGCTCGAGGGGCTGGTGGCGGAGGTAGGCGGAGCCCAACTCGAAGATGCCGACGGCGAGCTTGTAGCCGTGGGCTTCGGGGATGTGCACCACGAGGCCCTCGTCGATGAGGACCTGCAGCAGTTGGTACATCGAGCTGCGCGGCATCCCGATCTGGCGCGCGATCGCGCCGGCCGGGACCGGGCTCGGGGTGGACGCGAGGTGGCGCAGGGTGGCGATGCCGTGCCGCAGTGCCGGCATCCGCGGGCCGAGGGCTTCGCTACCAATACTGCGTTTCTGTGGCGGCGCCGGGGTGACCTCGAGGTTGTCCTGCTCGCTGTCGGACTCGGCGGCATCCGGGTAGGACTCGTCCTCCGGCGCAGCATCCGAAGTATCGAACGTGTCGTCCAGGGACAGGGGGTAGTGGCCGGGGCCACGCTCGTCAGTCATTGTGGGAAATAGTAAACCCATCGAGCGCGGCCTCCAGCGCTGCCGGCAGGCCGGGCTCGCCGACGGTGATGCGTACCCCTTCGCCTTCGAACATCCGGATGGAGATGCCGCTCTCGCGCAGTCGCTGGGCGAGAGCGTCCGATGCGGCGCCGACGGGCACCCAGACGAAGTTGGTGCTGGAGGGCACAACCGGCAGTCCGGCCGCGAGCAGGACGGTGGTGATGGCGCGGCGCTCGTGATGGATTGTCTCGACGAGGGCGGCGGTGACTTCGGGCTCACCGAGGGCGGCGATTGCCGCGGAAACGCCGGCCGCGGCGACGGGGAACGGGGGAAGCACGCTGGCCAGCGCCGCGCTGATCGGCACCCCGGCGATCAGGTAGCCGACCCGGAACCCCGCGAGCGCGTAGGCCTTCGAGAAGGTGCGCAGGATGACCAGGTTCGGGTATGACTCCTGCAGTGCGGTGGCGTCAAACGGGTCGATCACGGCCGGGTCGATGAACTCGCGGTACGCCTCATCCAGCACCACAATCACCCGGCGCGGCACCGCATCGAGGAACGCAACCAGCGCCTCCCGGCCGAATGCCATCCCGGTGGGGTTATTGGGGTTGCAGAGGATGACCACGTCCGTCTGCTCGTCGACCTCGGCCAGCATCGCGTCGAGGTTGTGCGAGAAGTCCGCCGCCAGCGGCACACCGACGGGTTCGCCGCCCGCGGTCAGCACGCAGATTGGGTAGGCCTCGTAGCTGCGCCACGCGTAGACAACACGGTGGCCGGGTTCGAGGAACGCCAGCAGCAGGTAGTTGAGCAGCGATAGCGAACCGTCGCCCACGGAAATCCGGTCGGCCGGCAAACCCAGGGTGACCGCGAGGGCCTCGATGAGGTCGGCGCCGTGGATGACCGGGTAACGGTTGCCCCGCCCCGCGCGCTCGACCACCGCGGCGATGACCGCCGGCGACGGGGCCGTCGGTGCCTCATTCGACGACGCCCGGAACACGATCGGCACGGCGCTCGGCAGCGCAGAGGAGTACACCGGGATCCGGCTGATGCCGGCACGCGGCTGCGGTTCGCGGTTCTGCGGGATCTGCGGGAGAAGTGACGTCATGGGTCAACTTCACACAACGCGGGGCCACCTCTGCCGCCGTTCCCCGCGGCGGCAGTCCCGCATCTCAGACTTCTTTCCGGCCTCCCAACCCGGCGAGACGAGCATCCGGCACAGTCTCATATACGGGACACCAAATGCCGATCCGGCATTCAGGGCGATCCGATTGTGGAGTCAGATGGGCTCATGACAACCGTTGACCCCACCCCCAGCGTCCGCAGCACCGCGACGAAAATCACCGTCGGCGTTGGCGCTGTGACGGTCGGCGATGTCGTCGCCGTAGCCCGCCACAACGCGATCGTGGTGATCGCCGCCGAGTCCCGCGCGGCCATCACCGAGAGCCGCACCCTGATCGAGGCGCTCTCCAGCGACCCGGCACCGCACTACGGCATCTCCACCGGTTTCGGTGCACTCGCCAACACCTACATCGAGGCCGACCGCCGCACCCAGCTGCAGCAGAGCCTGGTGCGCTCGCACGCCGCCGGCTCCGGGGCCGAGGTCGCCCGGGACGTGGTGCGCGCCCTGATGCTGCTGCGCCTGTCCACCCTGCTGACCGGCCGAACCGGCGTACGCCTGTCCACCGCCGAGGCCTACGCCGCCGTGCTCAACGCCGGCATCACCCCGATCGTGCGCGAATACGGCTCCCTCGGCTGCTCCGGCGACCTCGCCCCACTCGCCCACTGCGCGCTGGCCGTGATGGGCGAAGGCACCGTTCGCGACCGCGACGGGGTGCTGATGCCCGCCGCCGAAGCGCTGGCCGCCGCCGGCATCGAACCCGTCCTGCTCGCCGAGAAGGAGGGCCTCGCCCTCATCAACGGCACGGACGGCATGCTCGGGATGCTCTCCCTCGCGCTGCACGACCTGCAGAGACTCATCACCACGGCGGACATCGCCGCGGCGATGACCGTCGAATCGCTGCTCGGCACGGACGCGGTCTTCGCCGCCGACCTTGCGGCGCTCCGGCCCCAGCTCGGCCAGGGCCTCTCGGCCGAGAACATCCGCCGGATGCTCGCGGACTCCCCCATGATCGCCAGCCACAAGGGACCGGAATGCACCCGCGTGCAGGACGCGTACTCGCTGCGCTGCGCTCCCCAGGTACACGGCGGCGCCCGCGACACCATCGACCACGCCCACCGCGTCGCCGACCGCGAACTCGCCTCCGCCGTCGACAACCCCGTGATCACCCTCGACGGCCGGATCGAATCCAACGGCAACTTCCACGGCGCCCCCGTCGCCTACGTCCTCGACTTTTTGGCCATCGTGGTCGCCGACGTCGCCAGCATGTCCGAACGCAGAACCGACCGGATGCTCGACCCGAACCGCAGCTTCGGCCTGCCCGCCTTCCTCGCCCACGACGCCGGGGTCGACTCCGGCCTGATGATCGCCCAGTACACCTCCGCCGGCATCGTCTCCGAGCTGAAGCGCCTCGCGGTGCCGTCGTCCGTCGACTCGATCCCCTCCTCCGCCATGCAGGAGGACCACGTGTCGATGGGCTGGGCCGGCGCCCGCAAACTGCTTACCGCCATCGACGGCCTCACCCGGGTGCTGGCCATCGAGATCATGACCGCCGCCCGCGCCCAGGACCTGCGCGCCCCGCTCGTCGCCTCCCCGGCGACCGGCGCCGTGCGCAACCGCCTGCGCGAAGAGGTCGAGGGCCCCGGAAGCGACCGTTTCCTCTCCCCCGAGATCGAACTCGTCACCGAGGCCGTGCGCTCCGGCGATGTGCTGGCCGCCGCACTGACCGCTGTCGGCACGCTCAACTGACCGTCCAGCATCCACCCCTAGCCTCTAACTACTCCCACCACTCCCACGAAAGCTGAGTCCCGTGAGCGAATCGCATCTTCCCCGCCCCGTCCGCGCCGCCCGCGGAAACACCCTCACCGCGAAGGGCTGGGCGACCGAGGCCCCCCTGCGTATGCTGATGAACAACCTCGACCCCGAGGTGGCCGAGCGCCCGGACGACCTCGTTGTCTACGGCGGCACCGGCAAGGCGGCGCGCAGCTGGGAAGCCTACGACGCCATCGTGCGCACCCTGGAGACCCTCGAACTCGACGAGACGCTGCTGGTACAGTCCGGCAAACCGGTCGGGGTTTTCCGCACCCACGAATGGGCGCCGCGCGTACTCATCGCCAACTCGAACCTCGTCGGCGACTGGGCGACATGGCCGGAGTTCCGCAAACTCGAGCAGGCCGGCCTGACCATGTACGGGCAGATGACCGCGGGATCCTGGATTTACATCGGCACCCAGGGCATCCTGCAGGGAACCTACGAATGCTTCGCTGCCGTGGCAGACAAACGCTTCGGCGGCAGCCTCACCGGAACCCTCACCCTCACCGGTGGTGCCGGCGGTATGGGCGGCGCGCAGCCGCTCGCCGTCACCATGAACGGTGGGGCCGTGCTGATCGTCGACGTCGACCCGGCCCGGCTGCAGCGCCGCGTCGACCACGGCTACCTCGACGAGATGACCGCGGACCTTGACGACGCCGTCGCCCGTGTGCTCGCGGCCAAGGCCGAGGGGCGCGCGCTGTCTGTTGGCCTCGTCGGGAATGCCGCGACGGTGTTCCCGGAACTGCTGGCCCGCGGCATCCCGATCGATATCGTCACCGACCAGACCTCGGCGCACGACCCGCTGAACTACCTGCCCGAGGGCATTAGCGTCGAAGACTGGCACCGGCTTGCCGCCGAGGATGCCGAAGCTTTCACCACCAAATCGCGTGCGGCGATGGCCAAACAGGTCAAGGCGATGGTCGAGTTCCAGGATGCCGGAGCCGAGGTGTTCGACTACGGAAACTCGATCCGTGCCGAGGCGCAATTGGGTGGTTACGAGCGGGCGTTCGAGTTTCCCGGGTTTGTTCCCGCCTACATCCGGCCGCTGTTCGCCGAGGGCAAGGGGCCGTTCCGCTGGGTCGCACTGTCCGGTGACCCGGCCGACATCGCCGCAACCGACAAGGCGATCCTCGAGCTGTTCCCGAACGACGAGAAGCTGCACCGCTGGATCGCCGGTGCGAGCGAGAAGGTGCACTTCGAGGGCCTGCCCGCCCGCATCTGCTGGCTCGGTTACAAGGAACGCCACCTCGCCGGCCTCAAATTCAATGAGATGGTCGCCTCCGGGGAGCTCAGCGCCCCGATCGTGATCGGCCGCGACCACCTCGACTCCGGTTCGGTCGCGAGCCCGTACCGCGAGACCGAAGCGATGGCAGACGGCTCGGACGCGATCGCCGACTGGCCGCTGCTGAACGCGCTGCTGAACACCGCCTCCGGTGCGACCTGGGTCTCCATCCACCACGGTGGAGGAGTCGGCATCGGCCGGAGCATCCACGCCGGGCAGGTCATTGTTGCTGACGGGACCCCGCTCGCCGCGGAGAAGATCGAGCGGGTGCTCACCAACGATCCGGGCACCGGGGTGATGCGGCACGTCGACGCCGGTTACGAACGTGCGGCAGAGGTTGCCAGGGAGCGCGGGCTGCGCGTGCCCATGTGGGAGAACTGATGGCTGCCGCCGGCTCCGGGGCGGGGGCCGCGCACGGCCTGCTCGCCGGCCTCTCCGAAATCGAGGATGTTGGTCGGGATGCTCGCCGCGGCGGCTACTCCCGGCACGCCTGGCAACCGGCGGAGCTGGAACTGCGCGAGTGGTTCATCGAACGCGCCGTGCGGATTGGGCTCGACGTGGACACCGACCGCAACGGTAACATCTGGGCCTGGTGGGGGGAGCGCGGCGACAACGCCGTGGTCACCGGCAGCCACCTCGACTCTGTCCCGGGCGGCGGCGCCTACGACGGCCCGCTCGGTGTGGTCAGCGCCCTCGACGCCATCGCACGGCTGCAGGCGAGCGGCTTCCGCCCGTCCCGCCCGGTCGCGATCCTGGTGTTCGCCGAGGAAGAGGGATCGCGGTTCGGCGTCGCCTGCCTCGGCTCCCGCCTGATGACCGGCGCCCTCAGCGGCGAGCGCGCCCGCGCCCTCCTCGATGCGGACGGTGTCACCCTCGGCGATGCCGCCGCCCGTGCCGGCCTCGACGCGGCCCACCTGGGTGCCGACCCGGACGCAATCCGCCGTATCGGCCTGTTCATCGAGCTGCACGTCGAGCAGGGCCGCGGCCTCATCGACCTCGGGCAGCCGGTCGCCGTCGCCTCCTCGATCCTCGCCCACGGGCGCTGGAAAATCACCTTCACCGGCGAGGGCAACCATGCCGGCGCCACCCTGATGGGCGACCGGCGCGACCCGATGGTCGCCGCAGCGCGGGCGATCCCGGCAATCCGTGATGCCGCGCTGGCGAGTTCCGGCGGACGGGCGACGGTGGGCCGGATCGAGGCGATCCCCGGTGGCACCAATGTCATCGCGAGCACGGTCTCTACCTGGCTCGACGCCCGCGCCGAAACCGATGCCGAGACCCGGATGCTTGTCGCGGGGATCACCACCGCCGCCGAAGCTGCCGCTGCGGCCGAGAACTGCGGTGTGCAGATCACCGAGGAATCATGGAGCGGACTTGTCGAATTCGACCCGACCCTGCGGGAACAACTGAGCGTGTCGCTCGGCGGGGTCCCCGCCCTGTCCAGCGGCGCCGGCCACGACGCCGGGGTGCTTGCCTCGAGCGTGCCGAGCGCCATGCTGATGGTGCGCAACCCCACCGGCATCTCGCACTCCCCCGAGGAGTTCGCGACCCTCGACGACAGCCAGGCCGGTGTCGAGGCGCTTGAGGCCGTTCTGCGGGAGCTGCTGTGACCGCGGTGATGGCTACGGCCACAACGTTCTGGTGCGCCACGGCGCTGGTCGACGGCGTCACCACTGCCGGGGTTCGCGTCGGTTGCGGGCCGGACGGAACCATCACCGCTGTCGAGTCGGCCGCCGCGGCACTGCCCGATGATGTGCTGCTCGGCCATGTGGTTCCCGGGATGGGCAACGCCCACTCGCACGCGTTCCACCGCGCCCTGCGCGGCCGCACCCACAATGACGGCGGTGACTTCTGGCGCTGGCGCGACTCGATGTACAACACCGCCGCAGCGCTCGACCCCGAGTTGTACCGCGAGCTCGCGGTCGGCGTCTTCTCCGAGATGGTGCAGGCCGGCTTCACCGCGGTCGGCGAATTCCACTACGTGCACCACCGCCAGGACGGCACCGCCTACCCCACCCCGCACGCCATGGAACTGGCGCTGGCCAGTGCGGCGCACGAGGTCGGCATCCGCCTCACGCTGCTCGACACCAGCTACCTGCGCGGCGGCACCGGAATCGCCCTGACGGCCGACCAGCTGCGGTTCGGTGACGGCACCGGTGCGCGGTGGCTCGCGCGCTGGAATTCACTGCGGGATGCCCTCGCCGAAAAGAATGCCGGACAGCGTGCCCCCGTTCGGCTGGGCGCCGCCATCCACTCGGTGCGCGCCGTGGGCCGCGAGGACATGGCCGTTATCCTCGATGGCCTGCCGGCCGACGCCCCACTGCACATCCACCTCTCCGAGCAGCCGCGCGAGAACGAGGAATGCCGCACCGAATACGACACGACCCCCACCGGGCTGCTCGCCACCCTCGGCGCGCTCACCCCGCGCCTCAGCGTGGTGCACGCCACCCACCTCACCGATCAGGATGTGGCCCTGCTCGGTGCAGCATCCGTCAGTGTGGTGATGTGTCCAACCACCGAAGCCGACCTCGGCGACGGCATCGGCCCGGCCCGCGCCCTCGCGGACGCCGGGGCACGGATCGCGCTCGGCTCCGACCAGAACGCGGTGGTCGACCCGTTCCTGGAGTCCCGCGGCCTCGAAGCCGGCGAACGCCTCGCCTCCGGCCGGCGCGGCCGCTTCTCCCCCCGCGAACTCGGCGACGCCCTCAGCACCAACGGGTACGTCTCGCTCGGGTTGGGGTCGGGCGGGATCGCCATCGGTTCCTTCTGCGACCTCGTCGAAGTCGCCCTGGACACCGTGCGCACGATCGGCTCCGCTCCGGAACAGATTGCCCTCACGGCCACCGCGGGCGATGTGCTGCGCGTGATCGTGGGCGGCCGCGTCGTCGCGGACAAACGCACGGTCGACAACCACATCGCCAGTACCGAGACGAGCGACGCCGGCCGGCTCCCGGTGACGGAAGCGCGCGCCGCGGCGGCACTGGCCGCGCCGCTGCACAAACTCGAGACACGCATTGCGAAACGGGGAACCGTATGACCAGCGAACTGATCACCGACATCGGCGAACTCACCACCCACCCGGACGATGGGCCGAGGCGCCGCGGCGCCGCGCTGCTCATCGAGGACGGTCGGATCGCCTGGATCGGGGATGCTGCAGCCGCACCCGCCGCCGACACCCGGGTGAGCGTCGACGGTCGCGCCGTGCTGCCCGGCTGGGTCGACTCGCACACCCACCTGGTGTTCGCCGGCGACCGTTCGACCGAATTCGAGGCGAGGATGGCCGGCCAAAAGTACGCGGCCGGCGGTATCAACAGCACCGTGGACGCGACCCGCGCCGCCAGCGATGAGCAGCTCTCGGCCAACCTGCGCCGCCTGCGCGGCGAAGCGCAGCGCCAGGGCACCACTTTCCTCGAAACCAAAACGGGGTACGGCCTCGATGTGGAGAACGAACGCCGCTCCGCCCGCATCGCCGCCGACGACGCCGACGTGGTCACGTTCCTCGGCGGCCACGTGGTTCCCACCGGCATCAACACCCGGGACTACATCGACCTGGTCACCGGCCCGATGCTCGAGGCGGTCACCCCGTTTGTCGACTTCATCGACGTCTTCTGCGAGCGCGGCGCCTTCGACGTCGAGCAGTCGCGCGAGATCCTGCTCGCCGGGCGGACGGCTGGCCTCGGCCTCCGGGTGCATGGCAACCAGCTCGGAGTCGGCGGCGGGGTGCAACTGGCCGTCGAGCTCGGCGCCCTCAGCGTCGACCACTGCAACCACCTCACCGATACCGACATTGACGCGTTGGCCGGCTCGACCACCATCGCCACGGTGCTTCCCGCCTGCGACCTCTCCACCCGCGAGGCGCTCGCGCCGGCCCGCCGGCTGCTGGATGCCGGGGTGGGCCTGGCCATCGCGACCAATTGCAACCCGGGAACCTCGTACACCACCTCGATGCAGTTCTGTGTGGCCACCGCCGTGCTGCAGATGCACCTCACCGTTGAGGAGGCGGTGTGGGCGGCAACCCACGGCGCCGCCCGCTCCCTCGGCCGCGCGGACGGGCCGGACGCCGTCGGCTCGCTGCGGGTGGGCGGCCGCGCAGACCTGCAGGTGCTGGACGCCCCGTCCATCGCCCATATCCCCTACCGGCCGGGCGTCTGCCTCACCCAGGCCGTCTGGCGACAAGGAGTGCGACTCTGATGGCATCCACACCCAGCACCGCCACCGGGGTGGGCAGCACCGATTCACGCTGGCACCTGCTGGCGGCAGCCACCCGCACCGAACGCGCCTGGAAAAACGGTGCGGGCACCACCGCAGACGTTGTGGTGTTCCCGCCAGGAGCATCCGACACCACTTTCGCCTGGCGGGTGAGCATCGCCACCATCACCGGCAGCTCGGCATTCTCACTCTTCCCGGGGGTCGACCGTTGGCTGGTGCCGCTGGATGCTCCGGGCCTCGCCCTGCTCATTGGCGGGCACCGGCGCCAGGTTCCCGACGGAACCGCCGTCGCGTTCGCCGGGGAAGAGACGGTCAACTCCCTCGACGGCGACCACACCTCGAAGGATTTGAACCTGATGGTGCGCCGCGGCGCCGCCACAGGCACGGTGCGGATCGAGACGGTGCAGGGTGTGCGCGCCGTCACCGCGGCCGAGGGCAGCACCGTTGTTGTGGTTGTGATCGACGGGGCACTGCTGCTCGGCGGGCAGCTTCCCGTGCGCCGGCATGACGCGCTGTTCCTCAGCGGCGGTACATCGCTTGCCCTGTTTGGGGAAGCTCGGGTTGCCATCATCGAGGTCACGGTAACCTAAGCAGGTGCGAATCCTAGTTCTCGGCTCCGGTGCGCGTGAGCATGCCATCATCACCTCCCTCCTCAGCGAGAATGCGGGGCACGACATTGTTGCCGCCCCCGGAAACGCCGGCATCGCTGCCGACGTTCCCGTCGTTGCCCTCGACCCCACCAACGGCGACGTTGTGGCCGGGTATGCCCTCGACAACGAGGTCGACCTCGTTATCATCGGGCCGGAGGCACCCCTGGTTGCCGGTGTGGCAGACAAGCTCCGCACCCGCGGCATCCCCGTCTTCGGACCGAGCAAGGCCGCCGCGGCCCTCGAAGGCAGCAAAACCTTCGCCAAGCGCATCATGGACGAGGCCGGCGTTCCCACCGGCCGCGCCTCCCGCGTCGGCACCATCGACGAGGCGGCCGCCGCCATCGACGAATACGGCGCCCCCTACGTGGTCAAGGCCGATGGCCTCGCCGCCGGCAAAGGGGTACTGGTCACCCCAGACCGCCGCGCCGCCCTCGAGCACGCCGAATACTGGCTGCACCACGGCAGTGTGCTTGTTGAAGAGTTCCTCGCCGGCCAGGAGGTCTCCCTCTTCCTGCTCAGTGACGGCCACACCGTCCTTCCGCTGTCGCCCGCGCAGGACTACAAGCGGGCGTACGACCACGATGAAGGCCCGAACACCGGTGGTATGGGGGCCTATTCACCCCTGCCCTGGCTTCCGAAGGGTTTTGTCGACGAGGTCATCGACACCGTCGCGCTGCCCACGATCCGCCAGCTCGCCGCCGAGCAGAAGCCCTTTATCGGCCTGCTCTACTGCGGCCTGATCCTCACCGCCAAGGGGGTGCGGGTTATCGAGTTCAACGCGCGCTTCGGCGACCCGGAGACCCAGGTTGTACTTCCGCGCCTGGTCACCCCGCTCAGCGGGCTGCTGCTCGCCGCCGCCACCGGTGGCCTCGGCGAACTCGAGCGACCCGAATTCTCCGACGAGGTCGCCGTCACCGTGGTGCTTGCCAGCGAGGGTTACCCGGAAGACCCGATCACCGGGCGGGCCATCACCGGCCTCGACAAGCTCAAGGACGCCAAGGGTGTTACCGTCGCCCACGCCGCCACCGTGGCCAAGGATGGCGGTTTTGTTGCCACCGGCGGCCGGGTGCTCAGTGTTGTCGCCCTCGGCGACACCTTCGCCCTCGCCCGCGAGAAGGCGTATGCGGCCCTGGAAGTCATCTCCCTCGAGGGCTCCCACTTCCGTACCGACATCGCCGCGCGGGTCGCCGAGTGATCCCCGCCGGCGCCGAACTCGACGGCTGGACCCATGCATACTCCGGCAAGGTGCGCGACCTCTACACCGCGGAGGACCAGCCCGGCCGTGTGCTGATGGTCGCCAGCGACCGCATCAGCGCGTTCGACTACCTGCTCGAGCCGCCGATCCCCGGCAAGGGCGAACTGCTCACCACCCTCAGTGTCTGGTGGTTCCACCAGCTCGCCGGCACCCCGAACCACCTCGCGGCCACCACCGAGGCCCTCGCCGCGGTGCCCGAGTCGGTCGCGGCCCGCTCGATGCTGGTGAAAACCCTCGACATGTACCCCATTGAATGTGTGGTGCGCGGCTACCTCTCCGGCAGCGGCTGGGTCGAATACCAGGCGACGCAGGGCGTCTGCGGCGTCGAGCTTCCTGCCGGCCTCAGCGACGGCGATCGCCTGCCTGAGCCCATCTTCACCCCCGCCTGGAAAGCCCCGATGGGCGAGCACGACGAGAACATCTCGTTCGAGCGCACCGTCGAGATTGTTGGGCTCGAGATCGCCACGGCCCTGCGCGATGCGTCGCTGAGAATCTTTATCGAGGCCTCCGCCATCGCCGAGGCACGCGGCGTGATCCTCGCCGACACCAAGTTCGAGTTCGGCGCAGACCCCGAGAACAACGGCGCGCTGACCCTCGGCGACGAGGTGCTCACTTCGGACAGCAGCCGCTACTGGGACGCCGACGCCTACGCGACCGGCGACCGCACCGCGAGCTTCGACAAGCAGATCGTGCGCAACTGGCTAAAAGCGAACTGGGACGGCACCGGCACCCCGCCGGTGCTCCCCCACGAAATCGTGGAGCAGACCGCCGCCCGTTACCGCGAACTCATCGGACGCCTCACCGGCATCTGAGCCTTAGACGCACCCCACCGCTCCCGCATCGAAACGGCACCATGCCAACACACGAATTGCCCCCGAGCGATAAGGATGCCGCGGGCAGCAGCATCCCGGCCATCACGGTGGTCGCCACAGCGTGGGACCACGCCGACAGTGAGCTGCTGCGCGGCGCCCAGCGGGTGGAGATCGCGGAGCGCTACGGCACCCCGGACTCTGAGCCGGGCCCCGCGCCCACCGGCGACGACATCACGGTCTTTTTTGTCGCCTACAGCGCCGGTGTGCCCCTCGGCTGCGGAGGGCTTCGCACCCTCGATGCCCGCTCCGGGGAGATCAAACGGATGTATGTCACGCCGGAAGCCCGCGGCACCGGGGTGTCCGTCGCGGTGATCCGCGCCCTCGAAGCCACCGCGCGCGGATACGGCTGGAGCGACCTGCTGCTGGAAACCGGAACGGCCCAGCCAGACGCGCTGCGGTTCTACCAGCGTGAGGGATACAGCCGGGTGGCGAACTTCGGGCACTATGTTGGCCTCGACACGTCGCTCTGCTTCGGCAAGCGGCTCTGACCAGCCAGCCGGAAAACCGGGCACCCGGGTCGCCCAACAACCTCGCGGGACGCGGAAAGTAGCATCCCCGCACCGGCTCCGCAAGCCTCTCCGCCCGGCGGGATACGGGCCAATCCGCTGGGGCCCGGGCAACGAACCTTGGAGTGGATGCCTACTCGACCAGCCCGAATCTTCGAGTCGGCATCGGTGTCACCCCCGAATGGTGTGCATTCGGATCCCGGTCGCTGCCTGGCCGGGATCCACCCATCCCGCGGAATACTGCCGGGCGTTACTCGGCGAGCACGGTGGAGTGGGCGAGCAGGTCGCTCCACAGGGTCGACTGCTCGGGCGACGTGATGACGTCGGTCGGGCAGGTCAGCAGGGTGTACATCATGCCGCCGATCTGCGGCATGGCCCGCACGGCGAACAATGCGGTGTACGGGTCGCCGTTCGTCGCGTTGCTGTAACTGAGCTGCGAGGTAAGGAACTCGACAAGCTGGTCAGACCCGGGAACCCCGTACGGGATTCCCACGGGCGGCGATTCCTGCGTGGCGTACGCACCGGGGTACCGCTCGGCGAAGATCTGCTCGAGCACCTGAAGCGAATCCGCGCTGGCCACCCGGTCGCCGGCCGGGTCTACGGCCACATCGGTGAGTTCGTTCTGCGAGGTTGTGTAAACGCAGGCCAGTTCAACGTTGACGATCGGGCTCACCCCGGGCTGCTCCGCGGTGGACGCTTCCCAGCCTTCGGCCGTCTGCGCGCCCCAGATCGCCGGGGTGGGCACCCCGAAGCTCGCGACAGCGTCGAGCGGGAGGTCGATGGTTCCGGTGTTGACCGCGTTCGGGTCGAGGGTGCCCGGCACGGATGCTCCGGCTGTGGGCTCGCCGGTCGCCGTCGCGGTCGCCGCCGGGTCCGCGTCGTCGCCGTTGACCAGGATGCCGATGGTGACGGCGCCGGCAATCACCACAATGGCCCCGGCGATCCAGCCCCAGAGCGGGATGCGGCTGCGGGTGGGTTCTGAGGCCGCGGGGGTACCCGTGCCGGCCGCGGACGTTGATCGGTCGGTGCGGTCTGGCGTGCCTTCACTCATACCCCAAGTGCACCACACCGATATGGATTCCCCCTGCAGGCCGATCGCGGCAGCGATCCCCCGCGACAACACCCCCGCCTGCGGGTTGGCGCCGTATGGCGCCGTGCGGAGCATCCCTCGCACCAAAGCCGTTGCGCTACAAACCCGAGGTAACGCAGCGTCACAAAGCGTTGAACCTCGCGGTGCGGAGCGGTTACCGTTGAGGGTTCCCCTCACCCGGTGGGGGTTTCCCACAGCCAAAGGAATTCCCAGTGAAGCGCGCTCCCCTCCTCCTCTCCGCAGCCCTCCTCTCCGTGCTCGCGCTCAGCGCCTGCAGCAGCCCGAGCTCGAACGACGCCGGTTCCACCGACGCCTCCGCCAACTCACTCGAGGCGATCCAGGAATCCGGCGTGCTGACCGTCGGCACCGAGGGAACCTACAAACCCTTCAGCTACCACGAGGGCGGATCCGGCCCCCTGACCGGTTACGACGTTGAGGTCATCACCGCCGTCGCCGAGAAGCTCGGCGTTGAGGCCGAGTTCGAAGAGACCCAGTGGGACGCCATCTTCTCCGGCCTCGAGTCCGGCCGTTTCGACGTCATCGCGAACCAGGTGTCGATCAACGACGAGCGCGAGGCGGCCTACGACTTCTCCACGCCCTACACCGTCAGCCCCGGCGTGATCGTGGTCAAGGATGACAACACCGACATCACCTCGTTCGCCGACCTCGAGGGCAAAACCACCGCCCAGTCACTGACCAGCAACTGGTACGAACTCGCCAAGGAGAACGGTGCGAACGTCGAAGCCGTTGAGGGCTGGGCCCAGGCCGTCGCGCTGCTCAACGACGGCCGGGTGGATGCCACGGTGAACGACAGCCTCACCTACCTCGACTACGCCAAGCAGAACCCGGACGCCGGCCTCAAGATCGCCGCGGAGACCGATGAGCCGTCGCTGAGTGCCGTGGTGTTCACCAAGGGAAACACCGAGCTGCAGACCGCCGTCGACGACGCCCTCGCCGAACTGAAGGCAGACGGCACCCTCGCGGAGATCTCGGACAAGTACTTCGGTTCAGACGTCACCGAGTAAGCCTTATCCTCCATTAGCTCCATCCCCACCCGACTGCACGTGACGAGAAGAGCCTGATGGACCAGTCCACGTGGGACCTGCTGGTGAGTTCGTTCTGGCCGATCCTCAGCGGCGCGATCACCGGGACGATCCCGTTGGCCCTGATCTCGATGGCGCTCGGGCTCGTCATCGCACTCGGAATCGCGCTGATGCGGCTCTCGCCCATCCGTGTCCTGCAGGCGATAGCGCGCGTCTACGTGTCGATCGTGCGCGGAACACCGCTGCTGGTGCAGCTGTACGTGATCTTCTACGGGCTGCCGTCGATCGGGGCGACGATCGACCCGTGGCCGAGCGCCATCATCGCGTTCTCGATCAACGTGGGCGGCTACGCCTCCGAGGTCATCCGCGCATCGATCCTCAGCGTTCCGAAGGGCCAGTGGGAGGCCGGCTACACGATCGGGATGTCCCCGGCGCAGAGCCTGCGCCGCATCATCATCCCGCAGGCCGCGCGGGTGTCCGTCCCACCGCTGTCGAACACGTTCATCTCGCTGGTGAAGGACACCTCGCTCGCCTCGGTCATCCTGGTGACCGAGCTGTTCCGCCGGGCGCAGGAGATCGCGGCATTCAACCAGGCCTTTATGGCCGTGTATGTCGAGGCCGCGGTCATCTACTGGGTTATCTGCCTTGTACTCTCGTCCGGCCAGAACGTCCTCGAAAAGAGACTGGACCGTTATGTCGCCCACTAAACCCGGCATTACCGGCGTCGACCTTCTCACCGTGCGGGGCCTGCGTAAAAGCTTCGGCTCGAACGAGGTACTGAAGTCGATCGACCTCACCGTCAAGCGCGGCCAGATCGTCTGCCTGATCGGCCCGTCCGGCTCCGGCAAAACCACGGTGCTCCGCTCGCTCAACGGCCTTGAGGTTCCCGACTCCGGCATCGCCAGCTATGAAGGCAACACCCCCGTCGACTTTGCCGCGAAACCCTCGCGCAGCCAGGTGCTTGAGCTCCGCGACAAGTCGGCTATGGTTTTCCAGCACTTCAACCTGTTCCCCCATATGACGGTGCTGCAGAACGTCATCGAGGGCCCGGTGCAGGTGCAGAAGCGCAAGCTCGCGGATGCCACGGCCGACGCCCTCGCCCTCCTCGAGCGTGTCGGGCTGGCCGACAAAGCCTCGTCCTACCCGTTCGAGCTCTCCGGTGGCCAGCAGCAGCGCGTCGGAATAGTGCGCGCGCTCGCGTTGAAGCCCGCCCTGCTGCTCTTCGACGAACCCACTTCGGCGCTCGACCCCGAACTCGTTGGTGACGTGCTCGAGGTCATCCGCGAACTCGCCGGCGAAGGCTGGACGATGGTCATCGTCACCCACGAACTCGAGTTCGCCAAGCACGTGGCTGACCAGGTCATCTTTATGGACGGCGGGGTCGTTGTTGAGCACGGTGCCCCCGGCGACGTACTGGTGAATCCGCAGCACGATCGCACCAAGCTGTTCCTGCACCGCCTGCTCGACCGCTGACCGCCGGCGGTCGACGCCAGGCCCGCTGTATTTGTCGGCGGCTCCCGCTAGCCTTCGAGGCAGTGGCACCCGGCCGTCGCACGGTGCTGCCCCGATGCGGAGGGCGGAAGATGAGCACATCAAACCTGCCGGATCCGAATGCCGTCTGGCCAGCCGGGATGCGCATCGAGGTCCTTGTGCCCGAACAGCTCGAGTTCCTGCTTTTCGCCCGCAGTGCCCTGAAGCTCAGCGCTAATGGCGTCCCGCCGCTCGACCACCACCCGGACGGCGGCGACACCTACCGCCTCGCCCCGTCGCTGGCCGCCCAGCTCGACATCATCTGGATCGGCGACTGGCAGCGCACGTTCCAGCAGTTCGAACCGATCAGCACCGAAGTGAAACCACCCGACTTCGTCACCCAGCACCTGCTCGACACGGTCGACGATGAAGACCTCTGGGAGGCGGTGTCCGGCACCTCCGAGGTCTGGGACACCGTGCTCGACCTTCCGGCCTACTACGCCTGGCTGCGCCGCTGGCGCATCGCCCCGCAGGTACCGGTCGGGTATGAGTCGGAGGTCCGGGCGCTTCCCGCGGTTATCGAGGCCTGGCAGGGCGGGCTGACCACCATCATCGACCTGCCATACAAGGGCTACTTCGCCGACCGCATCTCAACAACCCACCTCGTGGTCTCCTCGGAAACCCGGCACTACGCCGACTCCTATAGCCGCGGCTGGCAACCCCCGCTCCCTGACTCCCCCGCCGATGCATCAACCCAAGGAACCCCGATGACCAGCCCCCTCCCGCCCGAATCCGTCGGCCTGCCGGCCGCCGTCGCCACCTATCTCGAGCGCGTCACCAGTCCAACGCCCGCCGACGCCCTCGCCGCGTTCAGCGCGGAAGCCGTTGTTATCGACGACGGCGCGATGTACCGGGGCAGCGAGGAGATCACCGGCTGGCTGACCCGCACGGTCACCGCCTTCGAGTACACAACCACTCTCCTCGGCTCCGAAACAGATGGCACCGCGACCACCGTGAGAAACCGCCTGGAAGGCAACTTCCCGGGCGGGGTGGTCGACCTGCGCCTGCTGTTTATCCTGGATGCCGCAACCGGGCTCATCCGCGCCCTGACGATTGCGCCGTAGGACCGCCCGCAACAACCGCGACGCCAGCGCCCCGCCGCGAATTCCTCGGGGACAGCGCTAGGTATTTTGGCCGGTCGGGAAATAGACTGGCGTTTTTAGTTGTTGGGACAACCATGAGTGATATCACCGCCAACCCTGATCTGCTTGCCGCCGATACCGCAATGGGACCGGTGACCCTGCTCGTTGCCGATCTCGACGCCATGACGGCGTACTACCGCGACGCCGTCACCCTCCAGGTGATCAACGAGGGACCCGGCCGCGTGACGATGGGCCGTGGAACAACCCCACTGGTCAACCTCGAGTTCGCCCCGCAACTGAAGCACGCCTCCCCGGGCCAAGCCGGCCTGTTCCACACGGCGATCCTTTTTGACTCCGAGCGCGCCCTGGCCGCGGCCCTCTACTCCGTCGCCCGCCACTCCCCCGGAACCTTCACCGGCAGCGCCGACCACCTCGTCAGCAAGGCGTTCTACTTCACCGACCCGGAGGGCAACGGCATCGAGCTCTACTGGGACCGCGAACGCAGCTCGTGGAGCTGGACCCACGGCGTGCTGGAGATGGGAACCCTCTACCTCGACCCGAACGCCTTCCTGCAGGAGAACCTCACCGACGAGGTCGTCGAAAACCCCGTCGTGGGTGACGCCGTTGTTGGCCACGTGCACCTGTCCGTCGGCGACACCAAAAGTGCCCGCGACTTCTACGTCGACCGCCTCGGCTTCGAGACCACCGTCGAGATCCCCGGCCAGGCCCTGTTCATCAGCGCGGGCAAATACCACCACCACATGGCGATGAACGTCTGGAACAGCCGCGGTGCCGGCGCACGCCAGCCCACCCTCGGCCTCAGCCAGGTCGACATCGTGGTGCCCACCGCCGACGACCTCGGCGCCCTGACCGAACGGATGAAGCACTACGGTGTCGCCACCCGCAACGACGGCCAGACCGTGTCGATCGACGACCCCTGGCTGAACCTGCTGCGCGTCACCACCGCATCGGCCTGACCGCACCCGCGTGCGGCACCTCAACACGCTCCCCGACCCCGAGACCACACAAATCGTCGGGAATCCCGCCGATTGCCGTCCGTTTCTGCAGGCTCGGCACCACATTCACCGCCGGTCCACCGATAGAGATCCCAGCCACGGTGTAGTTGGATGATCTGGTGCGTGTGAACCCGAACCTCAGCCGCCAGGTGGCCCTGCTGCTCTCCCCGATCCTGCTGGCGCAGTCCCGCCGGGTTCGCCGGGTGATTCCCCTGCTTCCGGATGCCGCGAAACCGTGGCACGGCGCCGTCGAGGGCCCCGATCCGGCGAGCATCCTTGTGCTCGGCGACTCGACGGCCGCCGGTGTCGGCGCCCCGACCCAGGATGAGGCGCTGCCCGGCCATCTCGCCCGCGCTCTCAGTTCGGAGTGGGGCCGCGGGGTCAGCTGGCGCGCGATCGGCAAAAACGGGGCGACCGCCGGCGACATCGTCGACCACTACCTGAACGCGGCGAGCACCGAGTCCTACGACCTGATCTTCCTGTCCATCGGCGCAAACGACGCGCTCGGCGTACGCTCCCGCGGGGCGTTCCGCCGCGACATCCGCATTATCCTGCGGCGCCTGCGCGCCGTCAGCCCGAACGCGCTCATCCTGGTCTCGAGCCTTCCGGCGTTTTTCCGTTTCGACGCGCTGCCCAACCCGCTGCGCTTTGTGCTCTACCTGCACTCGCAAAGCCTCGAGGCCACCGCGCGCGCCGTTGTTGTCGGCGAGCCCGGTGTGCTGATGTCACCGCCCCCGCCGCCCTACACCGCGGACTTCTTCGCCACCGACCGCTTCCACCCGAGCGCCAGCGGCTACCGCGACTGGGTCGATTTTGCCCTCGAGGACTCGCAGCTGGTGCAACCCGCAACCTGAGCAACCTGAGCGACCCGACAGCGTCAGTTCGCTGGGGTGCGATCCCGCCGATACTGCTCGTAGACGACGCTCGAGCCGAACGTCCTGGTGTCGACCAGGGCGAATGGACGATTCTCGGCGACCGTCGGGAGCAGCGGTGTGCCTCCCCCCACAACCATCGGAAAGCGGAAGAGGAGCAACTCGTCGACCAGGTCGAGTTCGATTGCCGGTGCCGCCAATGTAGGGCCACCGATGGAGATGTCTCTGTCGGTCGACTCGAGCGCTGCCGCGATCTCTTCGGCCACCGGGGCCGTGGCAAGACGGGCATTGCCCTCGACACTGTCGAGGGTTCGGCTGAAAACGACCTTGGGAAGCGCGCACCAGATGTCAGCGAATGTGGCGCCGAGCTCGCTGTCCCGCATCGAGCGATCCGTCTCCCACGGCAACATCGTCTCGTAGAGCCTGCGACCGCACAGGTACCCTCCGAGTTCGGCGACCTGCGCGGTCTGGAATCGAAACTGCTCGTCTGTGAACCCTGGCCAGTCGAATGCGCCGTTGCGGTCGTTGATAAACCCGTCGACGGTGACACCCATCGAGAGAATCAGCATGGCGTCGCATTCCTCACCCTGGCCTGTTGATCGGTCGGCGCGGTGCCTCCCTGCCGTGAGCTCATCATTGTGCTCTCCTTCCGACTGCAGCGGTTTCACCCCGGAGGTCATCCGATCGCAGACAACTTCGGGGCAATCTGGTCTCCTGAACAAGCCTAAATCGGGAGTTCACGGCGATCCAGAGTGACGGGCAGCGCGGTGAGGCAACACGAGAAAAAAGGCATGTCGGACCCGCACTACCCGACGGGTCTTTGTCCGCCTCTCCCGGCAGATCGGGGAACGGTAGTCGGGGAGCGACACAGAACCTTTCGCGGCACCAGTCACTCATGAGCCCAGGTTTGTGCACGGTGGCGGCCGGCGGCAAGGGCGTGCTGATGTCACTGCCGCCGGGCACACAACGAGACGACGGATAGTTGCTCACGTCCTTAGAATGTGCACATGGCGATGCCGGTCCTGGCGACGAAGTTCTTTGTGCCGCCACCGCGCCCCGTCGCGGAGGCCCGGCTGCGCCTCACCGAGAAATTGGATGCTGGCCTGCACGGCGGACGGAAACTCAGCCTGATTTGTGCCCCGGCGGGATTCGGCAAAACCACCGCCCTGGGCGACTGGGTCGCCGCACGCCGACTGTCCGATCCCGAGCTCAGGGTCGCGTGGCTCTCACTTGAACCAAGCGACAACGACCCGGCTCGCTTTCGCACATATCTGGAGTCCGCGGTCGACATCGCCTACGGCAGGGACGGCTCCGCAGACGACGACCCGATGCGTTCGCTCGACGCGGCCATCACCGCGCTCGTCAACGCGACCGCACACGGCACCGACCGGCTCCTGCTGGTCCTTGATGACTTCCAGGTGATCGAAGACCACCGGGTGTGCGACGCCATGATATTGCTCATAAATCACCTTCCGCGCTCGATGCATCTGGCGATCGCCAGCCGCTCGGATCCCCTGCTGCCGATCGCGCGGCTCCGGGCACGGGGCGAACTGACCGAAGTGCGAGCCGCGGATCTCCGCTTCACAGCGGCGGAAGCCGGGACTTTCCTCACAACCGTCTCGGGCAAGTCCCTGTCGGATGAGGATGTCGCGGCCCTTGGGAATCGCACAGAAGGGTGGATCGCCGGGCTGCAACTTGCCGCCATTTCCCTGCGCGACCGCACGGATGTCAGTGGGTACATCGCAGCATTTGCCGGCAGCAACCGATTTGTTATGGACTACCTCATCGAGGAAGTGCTCGATCAGGCTCCGGACAACGTGCGGGAGTTTCTCTGCCAGACCGCAATCCTCGATCGATTCACGGGGCCGCTCTGCGACGCCGTGACGGCAAGCGATGGTGGTGCCGGGATGCTTGCCACCCTCGAACGCTCCAACCTGTTCCTCATTCCCCTCGACGATGAGCGCCGGTGGTATCGCTACCATCACCTTTTCGCCGACGTCCTGCGGGTGCGCCTACTTGCGCACGATACCAACCGTGCGAACATCCTTCACCGCCGGGCAAGCGACTGGTTTGAGCGCATCGGCTCTCCCGAGGAAGCGATCCGCCACGCCTTCGCGGCGTCCGACTTCGCCCGGGCGGCACGAGTGATCGAATCCACGATTCCCGGCGTGCGCATCAGCCGGCACGACACCACGCTTCTCGGCTGGCTCGCGCAACTCCCGGCGAGTGCGGTGGAGCATCGACCGGTGCTGCTCGTATTCTCCGCCTGGGCTTCCCTCGTTGCCGGCGATGTTGATGCGGTCGAGCCCCAACTCGCCGCTGCCGAGCATCAGCTCGAGGCGCCTGCGGGCAATGGCGGCCCGGCGCATGATTCGGAACCCGGCAGTGAGCTGGACTCGCTGCCCGTCACGATTGCGTTATACCGTGCGGCGACAGCTCTGGCCTCGGGTGACCTGCCGACACTGGCGAAGCATGCCACACAGGCGCTGGAGTCGGCGGCTGCCCAAGACCACCTCGGACGGGGAGCCGCTGCAGGCATGCTTGGCCTCGCCGAATGGGCCGGTGGCGATCTCGAAGCGGGTGTCCGTGCGTTCCGTAATTCCGCGGCGAGCCTGCGCCTGGCAGGAAACCTCCTGGATGCGTTAAGCACCACCATGGTCGTCGGGGACATGCTCATCACCCTGGGCAGGCTCGGGGAATGCCACGCGGCCTACGAGCACGCCCTGTCTAACACCACCGATCACGGCATCGAGATACCGCCCGCCGCCGATCTTCACTCCGGCCTCAGCGCGGTGCTCCGACTTCGCAACCAGCTCGAACCCGCTGTCCAGCACCTCAGGGCAGCTGAGGCGCTCGGCATCACGGCGTTTTCGCATGAGCATCGCTATCGCTGGTCCGTGGCAATGGCCGATATCGCCCGGATTGAGGGTGATCTTGATACTTCCCTTCACCACCTTTCCGCTGCGTCGAAAGAGTATCGACGCGGATTCTTCCCGGATGCGCGACCGATCGACGGAATGGTTGCACGGGTTTGGATACTGCAGGGTCGCCTGCGGGAAGCCCGGGGGTGGGTGGAGGACAGCGGCTACACAACGTCGGGGGAACTGAGCTATCTGAAGGAGTTCGGGCACATAACCCTTGCTCGCGCATTGCTGGCGGAGGGCACACCGAGCGCACTCGCCGAGGCGGCAGTGCTGCTGGGCCGGCTACTTGAGGACGCGCAATCCGGCAAGCGCGTTCACAGCGTTATCGAGATTTCGATCCTGCAGGCGCTGGCGCTGCAGGGCCAACATCAGCCAGCTCTCGCCGTCGAGCCGTTCGGGCGTGCCCTGCACCGCGCGGAACCGGAAGGAAACCTGCGGCTGTTCCTCGATGAAGGTGTGCCCATACTCACGCTGCTGCGCCGTGCCGCTGGCGAGGGAGATCAGCCTGGCTTCGTCCGCCTGCTCAGCCAGGCCCTACGCCGGGCACGGGAGACCGACGCCACGGCAACTATGGCCGAACCGTTGAGTGACCGCGAGCTGCACGTGCTCCGGCTACTGGCCACCGAACTGACCGGCCCCGAAATTTCCCGGCAGCTCCACGTGTCCCTGAACACGATGCGCACCCACACGAGGCACATCTTCCTCAAGCTCGACGTCAACGACCGGGGCGGCGCCGTGCGCCGGGCGGAGACCCTCGGACTTATCTAGCCGCAACAATCACCACATCCCCGCACGATGTGGTGACGCGCGGTCACCACATCGCTTCGTAGCTTCGAGATGTCCCCGGGCAACCGTCCGGGCTCATCCCCAGCATTGGAGCGTCATCGTGCACATCACCCCATCCGTTCTCATCCGCGGAGCCGCTGTTTCCGCCGTGGTCGCCGGAATCGCGTACATCCTCATCCAGTTCATCCATCCGGCTGACGAGGTCGGATCCCTCTCGACCCAGGCCTGGGTGAATGTCCACGTGTTGAGCTTCGCCGAAGCGGTACTCGCGCTCATCGGACTCACCGGGCTCTACCTCAGGCAAGCCCGCGTCGTCGGGGTCCTTGGCCTCGTCGGCTACGTAATGTTCGCTTTCTTTTTTGTCCTGCAGTCAGCCTTCAATTTCGCCGAGGCCTTCATCGCCCCGCTCATCGCGATCGACGCCCCGCAACTCGCGGTTGATTTTGTCGGACTGTTCGGGCGGTACCCCGCGGTCACAGACCTCGGCCCGCTCGCCGCGCTGCCTGGCATCGGAGCCGTGCTTTACGTCGGCGGAGCAGCACTGTTCGGCGTTGCTGTCATCCGCGGACGGATGCTGTCCCGCGGGGCCGGCATCCTCCTGATCGTTTCGGCAGCGCTCACCCCCCTTGCCGGCGTACTGATGCCCCACGCCCTCGAGCGTCTTGCCGCGGTCCCCATGGGACTCGCATTGGTCTGGCTCGGGTACTCCCTCTTCGCGAGCATGCGTACCAGCGACGCGCAACAGTCGTTCACACCCTCCGACCCAATTGCCGCGGCCTGAGCCGGGTGACCGGGTTACCTCGAAGGGAAAGGCGATGATCACCCCGCCCGGCGCCAGCGACATCGGCCCAGCCCCGTACACGACCACGGACCGGTACGAGATTCGCCTCGCGGGAACCCTCGACGAGCAATGGAGCGACTGGTTCGAGGGATTCGCTCTCCGCAACAACAGCGATGGAAGCTGCACTCTCATCGGACCGGTAGCCGATCAGGCAGCACTTCAAGGAGTGCTTCGACGTATCGGGGACCTGGGCATCAGCCTGGTCTCACTCCGCACCCTCTCGGCGAAGCCCCCAGGCCACCCCCTCGGGCAGAAGTGGCATCCCGCATCGTGACCGCCTTCGCCGCCGCATGCTCAGGCACCTAGCTTGTGAAGGTGTAGCTTCCGACCTGGTTGACGCGAGGGGCGCCGAAGGTGGTGACGTAGGTGCCGCGGTGTAGCGGAAGCGCGGAGGAGGGCAGGCTGACAAATGCACCTTCGGTGCGGGGCGCCGGGGAGCTGGAGACATAGCTGCCGCCGAGCGGCGCTGGGGCCTGGCGGCGGCTGGTCGTCGGCGCGGCAGAGGTGACCGTTCCCTCGGAGGCTACTGCGGTTGCACTGGAAATGGACATGGTTGTACTCCGTTCGTGGCGTCCGCAAAAGGCGGACGCTCGTGGTTGGCATTTCGTTGCCAGGGTGTGGGCGCTACGGCACGACCGCCGGGGATGGCGGGGTCGACGTATCGCCCGTTGCCGCTTCGATGAAGCAAACAGGGTGGATCGGCAGTTAGGCGGTAATCCCGGCTTGTGCCTCGGCCTGGCACTGCTCACACAGCCCGTTGAAGGTGACCTCAGCCGCGAAGATGGTGAATCCTGACGTATCCGACGGCGTCAGGCAGGGGGCTTCCCCGATGACGCAGTCCACGTCCTTCACGAGTGCGCAGCGCACACAGACGAGGTGGTGGTGGTTATCCCCCACTCTTCTTTCGAAGAGGGCTGGTGACCCCGGCGGGTCGAACCGTCGCGTGAGCCCGGCGCCCGTGAACGCCGCGAGGATCCCGTAGACCGCCTGCGGAGAGGAGCCGCTCAGAACCGTGTTCACCCGCGCGAAAATTTCTTCCGCGCTGGAGTGCGGGTTCTGCTCGAGCGCATCCAGCACAGCAAGGCGTGGCCCTGTGACTTTCAGTCCCGCGTCGCGGATCGATTGCCGCAGGGCGTCCCCACCGGGTAAGGGGAGGGGCGCCGAGGTCATGGATCAATAGTACAAGTTGTTTTGATTAAGTCAAAACAACTCGATTTGAGGAGTGTTCGGCGACCACACAGCTGCGGGCCGAGTTAGCCCGCCTGGGTCACCTCACAATGGAATCGCTTCTCGCTGGGGACCAATCACTCGAAAGCACCGGGCACGTCGGTGGCACAGCCGTCCACCGTGACCCTCACCATAAAGATCAGCACAACAACAGTCTCGGTGGATCACGGCGATACATCAGGTCCGGCCAGGCACCCTGGCACCAGCCCACCTTCCGTCTCGACACGGCTACCGCACACGGGTCGATGCCATTCAGGGCCCGCCGGGCTGGGAGAGTGGAGCGGACAAGACGTACAGCTGATAGCAGGAGATCTCGATGAAACTTTTGGTGCTTGGATCGACCGGGGCAACAGGGCGACTGCTGACCACCCTCGCGATTGCAGGCGGTCACGAGGTGCGCGTGTTGGTTCGGGATGCAACCCGGACCGAACCGGGTCCACACATCGACATCGTCCAGGGTGATGCCCGGTCCGCTGCGTCGGTCGCGGCCGCCATGGCTGGTGTCGATGCCACGATCAGCACGTTGGGAATGGGGCTCGAGACCACACCGAACGGGCTCATGATCGATGCCACCGAGGCGATGATTGGTGGGGGTCGCGCCAGCGGGTCCGGTCGGGTCATCGTCCTCTCGTCCTGGGGCGTTGGCGAGACCCTTCGCCGCTCCGGGACCGTGATGCGGCTGCTGTACCAGGCCGGCAAGAAGGTACACAACGAGAAGGCGGACGCGGAGGTCTTCCTTCGGTCTTCCGAGCTCGACTGGACGTTGGTCTATCCCGTGATGCTGACTAACGGCCCGGCTACCCATCGTGTGCGGATGCGTGATCTCGACGAGGTGACAAAAGTCAGCGGCTTGCCTCGGATATCCCGGGCCGACGTGGCGGCAAGCCTCCTCGCCATTGCCGAAAACACTGCATGGCACCGCAGGACCGTTGTTCTCGACACCCACCGATAGGCAGTCCGCTGTCGTGGCGCAGCATCCGGACCCTCGCGCCTCGGCAGTCAGTTAGAGCGCGGCGGCGTTCCTTCGCGCACATTTCCCCAGCTGCCCTGCTCCTCCATGTGCTCCAGCCCGTTGAGGTGATCGAACACGATGTTCGTCTGCGTGGACGCCACCGAGTTGTCCATACTGAGCTCCTGGGCCACGAAGTCGCGCAGCTGGCGCGTGGACGAGCAGGCGACGTGGATCAGGAAGTCGTCCGCCCCACCGAGGAAAAAGACATTGAGCACGTTTGGCAGGGTGATGACGCGCTGCGCGTACGACTTGATCTCCCCGCGTGCCTGGGCTTTCAGCCGCACGGCGACGATGGCCTCGACCGACAGCCCAAGCGCGGCCCAGTCCGGGTGCGCGTGGTACGAGCCGAGCACTCCGCTTTCATGCAGGGTGCGTACTCGCGCAAGGCAGGTCGATGGTGCGATGCCGACCCTTTCGGCGAGGTCCTTGTTCGACATCCTGGCGTTCCGGCAGAGCTCCCAGACGATGCGTTCGTCGATGTCGTCGATGTCGCTGGGAGAGGTGGTCATGATGCTTCTTTCCGGGAATGAACATGTTGCGGCGGTACCGTTCAGTCAGCATCCGAAAATCGACGATACAACGAGAGATGGATGCTTCACCGAATATAGTGCGGAAGAACCGCACGGCCGCGGAACTTCCTAGATAATTTTGGCAGGAAATGACCGCATAACGCCCTGGGAGGCGACAGCAGATGATCATCGGTGTACCAAAAGAAGTCAAAAACCATGAGTACCGCGTCGCGATGACCCCCTCGGGCGTTTTCGAGCTTGTTGGTGCCGGCCACAATGTTGTTGTCGAGACGGGCGCCGGCGTCGGGGCCGCGATCACCGATGCGGACTATCTCGCCGCCGGCGCCACCATCGGTACGGGCGATGACGCCTGGGCGAGCGATCTGGTGGTCAAGGTCAAGGAGCCGATCGCTTCCGAGTACCCCCGCCTGCGCGACGGCCTGCTGCTGTTCACCTACCTGCACCTTGCTGCAGACGGCGCCCTGGTCGAGGCCCTCGTGAGTTCGGGAACCACTTCCCTCGCGTATGAGACGGTGCAGCTTCCCGACCGTTCCCTTCCGCTACTCGCCCCCATGAGCGAGGTCGCCGGACGCCTGTCGGTCATGGCCGGTGCGTACCACCTGATGGGCAGCCAGGGTGGCCGCGGCGTTCTGCTCGGCGGCGTGCCTGGGGTTCGCCCCGCGAAGGTCACCATCATCGGAGCGGGCATGGCCGGGCAGAACGCCCTGAGCCAGGCCCTGGCCGCGGGAGCCGACGTCACGATCCTCGACCTGTCGATCGCCCGCCTTCGCGCCATCGACGACATCTTCGGCGGACGTGCGCGCACCGTCGTTTCCAACGCGTACGAGATCGAGCGAAGCGTGCTCGAGGCCGACCTTGTTATCGGCGCCGTGCTTATCCCCGGCCGCAAGGCTCCGAAGCTGGTCTCGCGCGACCTCGTCTCGCGGATGAAGCCCGGTTCGGTGCTGGTCGACATCGCGATCGACCAGGGTGGATGCTTCGAGGACTCCCGGCCGACCACCCACGACGACCCCACCTACGTGGTCGAGAAGTCCATCTTCTACTGTGTCGCCAACATGCCCGGCGCGGTGTCCGCCACCTCCACCGCGGCGCTCACCAATGCGACCCTGCCCTATATCGTGCAGCTGGCCGGCCTCGGCTGGAAGGAAGCCACCCTGCGGAACCCCGCGCTGGCAGCATCCGTCTCGACAACCGGCGGCTACCTCACCCACCGCGGCACCGCCGACGTGTTTCCCACGGTGCCTTTCCTCGACCTGGCCCTCGAAGCCACGGCCGTCTGACCCCACCTCGGCCGCCGCGCCTCGGTGTCTCGGTGTCTCGCCGGCCGCCGCGGCACTTGGCGCGGCGGCCTGCGCGGCACCGGCACCGGGCGCGTCGGTTAGACTGGGCTTCTCCACCCCACACAAACTCTTTTGGAGTATTCGGTGCCCACAATCGTCGTTGAGGTTATGCCTAAGGCCGAGTTGCTCGACCCGCAGGGCAAGGCAGTCGCCGCCTCCCTCGCCCGTCTCGGCAAGTCCCAGTTCACCGGTGTTCGCATCGGCAAGCGTTTCGAGGTGACCGTCGAGGGCGCAGTGGATGCTGCAACCCTCGCCGAGCTCCGCGAGCTCGCTGTTGATATGTTCTCCAACTCCGTTATCGAGGATGTTGTCGAGATCACCGTCGACGGTGTTGTCGCCACCGACCTCGACCTGACGGTCGCGGGAGAAACGCACTAATGCGCATCGGCGTCATCACGTTCCCGGGTTCGCTCGACGACCGGGACGCCCAGCGCGCCATCCGCATCGCCGGGGCAACCCCGGTGGCGCTGTGGCATGGCGAACACGATCTCAAGGGTGTCGACGCCATCGTTCTTCCCGGCGGTTTCAGCTACGGCGACTACCTGCGCGCCGGCGCCATCGCCAGCCACGCGCCGATCATGGCCGAAGTCATCGACGCCGCCAACAAGGGTGTGCCGGTGCTCGGAATCTGCAACGGTTTCCAGATGCTCGCCGAGGCGCGCCTGGTCCCCGGGGCCCACACCCGCAACGCGCACCAGCAGTTCATCCGCCGCGACCAGAAGCTGCGCGTCGAGAACGTCGCCACCGACTGGACTAACAACTACAGCGCCGGTGCCGAAATCATCATCCCGCTGAAAAACGCCGACGGCCGCTATGTTGCAGACGCCGAGACGATCAAGCGCGTCGAGGGTGAAGGCCAGGTCGTGTTCCGTTACGTCGACGTGAACCCGAACGGCTCAATGAACGACATCGCCGGCGTCTCGAACGAGCGCGGCAACGTGGTCGGCCTGATGCCGCACCCCGAGCACGCGGTCGAAGAGGGTTTCGGTCCGGATACCTCGCTCGCGATGAGTTCGGGCACCGACGGACTCGCCTTTTTCACCAGCGCGATCCGCACCCTGACCGCCGCGGTCTAACCAGACCAAACACAAGCACCGGCCCGACCAGTCACGTACTGGTCGGGCCAGTGCTTTTTGTTACAGGCGCGCGGGAAACGCGTTACGCGCGCAGGTCCAGCCAGCGCACCTGCTGCTCGGTCAGCTCGATCTGCAGTCCCGCCATCGAGGTGCGCGTCTCCTCGATACTGCGCGGCCCGATCAGGGCGAAGGTTGGGAACGACTGCGCGAGCACATACGCCAACGCGACCGCGGTGGGAGCGACATTCAGTTCGGCACCCAGCTGGCGGGCACGGGCGAGGCGCTCGAAGTTGTCGTCGCTGTAGTAGCAGCGCACCAGCTCCGGATCCGACAGGTCGTTCGGGTCTGCCCTGGCGAAGAACCCCCGCGCCTGGGACGACCATGGCAGCAACGCGGTGCCGGTCTGCTCCAACCATTCACGATCTTCCGGGGCGGTGACCTGTTCGCAGCCGGCCCAGGGAACGTCGAGGGCCCGGGCAAGCCCGAAGTGGTCGCTGAGGGCCGCGAACTCCTGCTTGTTGTTCGCCCTGGCGTACTCGTTGGCCTCGGTGAACCGACGGGGCGTCCAGTTTGACCCGCCGTAGGCGCTGATGCGTCCGGCGCGTACATGCTCGTCCAGCACATCAACGAAGTCTCCCACCGGGATTTCCGGGTTGTCGCGGTGCATCAGGTAGAGGTCGAGGTGGTCGGTGCCGAGCCGGTCGAGGGTCTCCAAAAGCTGCTCGGTGAGCGACTGGGGGTCGCAGAACGGGGTGTGCGCACCCTTGCCGATCACGACGATGTCATCCCGGATACCCCGGTTGGCGATCCAGCGGCCGAGCAGCCGTTCCATCAAACCCTGCCCGTAGATGTAGCCGGTGTCGAAGGTTGTGCCGCCGCGCTCCACGAAGTCATCGAACATCGCCGAGGCGTGCCCGAGGGTGAGCTGGTTGTCACAGCCGAGGATGAGTCGGGATACCGGCTTGGTGATCCCGGCGATCGTCCCGTACGGCATTTCCGGGTTCGGGCGCACCACCAGCGGCCGTCCACTGGCGGTGGGGATGTTCGCCTCGTCGGTTTCGAACGGATAGCGCACCCCCACGGCGCCTCGCCACTGGTCCAGCGCCAGAGCGTTGCCGAGGCTGTCGGCCCAGCTCATCTCCGGGCTTTGCCCGCTACCAGCGTGGAGCGCGACGGCATCGGCCTGGATCGCGTATTGGTACGCCGCGGGAACCTCGATGGTCCGCACCGGCTCCCCCAACAGGTACACGTCGATGGTCGAGGCGTTGGTGACGCTGGGCAGCCAGGGCTCCCGCAGCACAATGCGCCCCTTGGCACCAA
>Ga0247735_1000113_pt1 | contig 39723 bp, 43 predicted proteins | sample UWRJL178409R2_FD_180934 | JGI IMG/M metagenome (GOLD analysis project Ga0247735, IMG submission 180934) | Plant litter microbial communities from Arlington Agricultural Research Station in Wisconsin, United States - UWRJ-L178-409R-2 | ecosystem: Environmental > Terrestrial > Plant litter >... | reverse complement strand
GAGAGCAACTGGGCGAGCAGCGTCGGTACCCGGGTCAGAACCGGGCCTGCTGCGGCCACGAGGGCTCCCGCGGCGAACTCCCACGCGCGGGTGAAGGGCGAGAAGAAGGCGAGCGACGGGGCGTCCGGCGTCGTGACGACGGCCGCCGCCAGCGAGAGAAGCCCGACGGTGGCGACGACCACGATCCACCCTCGCCGCGACCCCGCGGTGAGCAGGAATGCGCCGAGGAGGAGGAAGGGCCACACCGCGTAGAACTGCTCTTCGACGCCCAGCGACCAGAAGTGCTGGAAGGGCGACGGCGCCGTGCCGGCGAGGTAGTCGGTCTCCTCGATCGCGAACAGGATGTTCGGAACGTACAACGCCGAAGCGATCCCGTCGTTCAGGATCTCCCCGATGCGGAGCGGCGAGACGACAAAGAAGGAAGCGACCGCGGTCGCGACGATCGTGACGAAGGCCGCGGGCAGGATGCGGCGGGCCCGGGCGGCGAAGAAGGAGCGGAACCGCACCCTCCCGGTGCGGCGGAGCCCCTCGACGAGGTGCCCGCTGATCAGGAAACCGGAGATCACGAAGAAGACGTCGACCCCGACGAAGCCGCCGGAGAAGACCCGGAGGCCGACGTGGTCGAGCAGCACGAGGACGACCGCGACAGCGCGAAGGCCCTGGATGTGTGGTCGGAACGTGCGCCGGTGCGCCTGCGACCCAGGCGCCGCGAGGGGTGCATGGGCGATCTCTCTCGCGATCACGACACCTCTCCTCCGTGTTGTCTCAAACTCCGTGTCTCAGGGTCCGTGCCGTCCACACCCACCCGAAGATTCGGATGCTAACACCCGCCCGCGAACGGCAGGTTAAGCCGTCGTCGGCACCGGCACCATGGGCGACGCGATCGCTGGCGGTACCAAGCCCGCCTCACACGTCAGCGAGGACTGTATAGTCAGTGCATGCTGACTATTGCGAGCCGCGTCGATGTGATGAACCGCCTGGGGCGCGCCATGGCGGATCCGAACCGGTCGCGCATCCTGATGAGCCTGCTCGACGCTCCGGGCTACCCGGCCACGCTCGCCCGCGACCTCGGCCTCACCCGCAGCAACGTCTCCAACCACCTCAGCTGCCTCCGCGGATGCGGCATCGTGGCCGCCGTACCCGAGGGTCGGCAGACCCGCTACGAGATCGCCGACCCGCACCTGACCAAGGCCCTCGGCGCGCTGGTCGACGTGGTGCTCGCGGTCGAAGACGGCGAGGTGTGCTCCGACGCCGACTGCGACGTGCCCTTCTGCTGCGGAGACGGCGCGTGACCGCCGCGACCGACGCGCGACCTCGCCTGCTCGACGCCGCGCGCAAACGGGTGCTGCAACGCCGCATCCGCCTCATCGTCTCGATCACCATCGCCTACAACGTCGTCGAGGCGATCATCGCTCTCGCGGCGGGCACCGTCGCATCGTCGGCCGCACTGATCGGTTTCGGGCTCGACTCGATCGTCGAAGTGCTCTCGGCCGCTGCGGTGGCCTGGCAATTCGCGGCACCCGATCCGGAGAAGCGCGAGAAGACGGCGCTGCGCGTCATCGCCTTCGCGTTCTTCGCCCTCGCCGCCTACGTCGTCGTCGATGCCGCGCTGTCGCTGTTCGGCCCGCGCGGAGCCGAACACAGCCCGGTCGGCATCGCGCTCGCCGCCGTGAGCCTCGCGGTGATGCCGTTTCTCAGCTGGTTCGAGCGCCGCACCGGCACAGAGCTCGGCTCCGCTTCGGCGATCGCCGATTCGAAGCAGACCCTCATCTGCAGCTACCTCTCGGCCGCGCTGCTCGTCGGCCTGCTGTTGAACACCCTGTTCGGCTGGGCGTGGGCCGACTCGGTCGCGGCGCTCGTGATCGCCGCATTCGCCGTGCGCGAGGGGCTCGAGGCCTGGCGCGGCGACGCCTGCGCCGTGCCGGTCTCGGCGCTCACGGGCGAGCGCGACGTCGACGCCTGCGACTGCTGCTGACCGGCGATTCGACGGGCGTGCAGAACTGCCAGCAGTCGCTGCGAAACCGCCAAACCCACCCACGATCCCCCGGTGCGCCCTGATCGCGCGCAGCGGAACCCTATGGTCGTGACGTGACCGATCTCGAACTCCTCGCCCCTCCCACCCCGACCGCTGCCCTCGCTCGTGAAGTGGCGGAGAAGTGGGCAGGTCCCGCGCTGGTCAACCACTGCTTGAGGTCGTGGGTGTGGGGATGCGACCTCGCCGAGACACTCGGCCTCGACTACGACCCCGAGCTGTTCTACGTCGCAGCGATGCTGCACGATCTGGGCGTGGTCCCCCACTTCGACGCGTTCACAGTTCCCTTCGAAGACGCGGGCGGGGCGGTCGCCTGGTCGTTCGCCGCCGGGGCCGGATGGCCACCCGCCCGGCGCACCCGCGTCGAGCAGATCATCCAGAGACACGCGTGGGCCGTCGTCGACCCGGAGGAGGACGCGGAAGGCTACCTCCTCGAAGCGGCGACCTCGCTCGATGTCTCCGGCAGCGGCGAGGAGAACTGGGACCGGGCGTTCATCGTCGGCGTCGGCCGCGCGGTACCGCGGCTCGACTTCGGGCGCGAATTCGGCGCCGCCGTACACGAGCAGGCACACCGCAAACCGCGGTCCGAGGCGGCCCGGTTCGGCGCGAGCGGCGGGATCGAGCGAGGCGAGCTCTTCTGGCGGACGATCCTGGGCTGACGGCTGCTACCGCTGCACACCGACCGCACCGGCACCGGCGGCGGCCTTCATCCCGTCCAGGATGATCGCGCAGGCGCGCTGCGACTGGCCGGTCGATGCGTGCACTCCGAGGCATTCTGCCGCGGAGACGGATGCGCGGCTCAGCAGCACCACCTCCTCCCACGTGACGTCGGCGCGAAGCGATCCCTCGGAGTGGGCGCGCTGAACGAGTTGCCGCACCAGTCCGCTCAGTTCGGTGTTCATTCTCTTGACCTCGTCGGCGGGGACCGACGTAGCCAGCGACAGGTATTCGGCGATGCCTTGGTTGTCGACCTGGGTCTGGCTGAAGAAGGCAAAGAAACTCGACAACCCGTTCCACGCGTCCGGGTCGTCGAGCGCCGCCTTTGCTGCCGCCTCGACCTCTTCGAGACCGTCGGCCAGTATGTCGCGGATCAACGCCTCTTTCGAGCCGAACCGACGGTACAGGGTGCCTACGCCCACCTCGGCCCTGCCCGCGATTTCCGCCGCCGTCACGTCGATCCCTCGCTCGGCGACGAGTTCACGCGCGGCTTCCACCAACCGCAGACGGTTGCGTCGCGAATCGGACCTGCGGTCGACGGGCGTATCGGGGTTCTCTGAGTTGGTCATTGCACGAGTTTACCAGAACCGGACACACACGTTCCGATTCCGCTATGCTCCAAGCGGAACAACTTGTTCCGCTTACGGTTCCATCATCGGAGGATCCCATCACCGCTTACATCCAGACCGTGCGTAGCCGAGCATTCGCCGGGCGCGAGATCGAATACCAGGACTGGTATCTGACGACTCACATTCCCGAACTGCTCGCACTTCCGGGCTTCGTGTCAGCCGACCTGCATCGGACTATCGCGTCCGAGGGTGCACCCACCGAATTCCTGTGTGTGTACACGATCGAGACCTCGGACCTCCCCTCGGTGCAGGCGGCCATGCTCGCGTTGAGGGCGACGACAGTGCCGAGCCCTGCAATGGACGTCCCTGCCACCCGCGTCGACATCTTCGAGCGGATCGTCGCATGAACGCGCCGATCCGGGTCGGAATCGTCGGCGTCAACGCGCACCGGGGATGGGCGGCCGAGGGCCACATCCCGGCACTCCGGTCGCTGCCGGCGTATGAGATCACCGCGTTGAGTACCACGAACCAAAAATCGGCGGATGCCGCAGCAGCCGCTTTCGGTGTGAAACTGGCGTTCGACAACCACCATGATCTCGTGACGAGCCCCGACGTTGACCTCGTAGTCGTCACGGTCAAAGTCGCGCATCACCGCGAGATCGTCGACGCTGCGCTCAACGCGGGCAAAGCCGTCTACAGCGAATGGCCGCTGGGCATGGATCTCGACGAGGCTCAGGCGATGGTCGACCTCGCCGAACAGCGCAACGCCCGCACACTCGTCGGCCTGCAATCGCGCAGCAACCCCGCGGTCATGTACGCACGCGATCTCATTGCCGCGGGATACATCGGAACCGTCCTGTCCACCACTCTGATCGGATCGGCCGGACTCGGCGGAATGATCGACCAGGGAAACTCCTACATCGTGAAGAGCGAGAACGGAGCGAGCCTGCTGCGCCTCGTCGCCGCACACAGCATCGACGTGATCAATCACGTCCTCGGTGATTTCGCCGAGGTCTCCGCGGTGCTCGACACCCGCCGCCCCGACATGGTCATCGTCGAGTCGGGCGAACGGATCATCAAGACGACCCCCGATCAGGTCGCTGTCATCGGCCGGCTCGAATCCGGGACCACGGTGAGCCTCCACTTCCGAGAAGGCCACCAAGGTGGGGAGATATTCATGTGGGAGATCAACGGCAGCGAGGGCACTCTCCAGCTGCGGGCCGCGGGAGGCCACCCCGGGATGTTCGCACCGACGATCTCCGGTTCACAGGGTGGCGACGGCCTCGCCGTGCTCCCTATCCCGGAGTCGTACGCGGCGCAGACGCCCGGTCTCGAGGGGCTCGAGAACACGACCGCCTACAGCGTGGCCCGCATGTACGCCACCTTCGCCGCCGACCTGCGCGACGGCTCGCACAACGCCCCTGACTTCGCCGAGGCGCTTCGCACATTCCGCGTGATCGAGGCCGTCGAGAACGCGGCTGCCTCAGGCGCGCGGGTCTCCCTTCCGAAGGCGGTCTAGAACATGTCCATGCAACACGAGAACAACCCGAAAAATCGCGACGCCCGGTGGAACCCGGCAGAGTTGCCGCGAGCGGAGGGGAAGACCTTCGTCGTGACCGGCGGGCATGCCGGAATCGGCTACTTCATCAGCGAGCAACTCGCCAGCACGGGGGCCACAGTTGTGATGGCGTCGCGCAGCGAGGGCAAGGCGCAGAAGGCCATGACCGCGATCCGCGCTCGATTCGCCGGTGCGAACGTCTCCTACCTCCATCTCGACTTGTCGAGCCTGTCGTCGGTGGCGGAGACGGCTTCCGCTCTGGCCGGGCTGGCCCGCGTCGATGCGCTCGTGCTCAACGCCGCGGCCCTCCTCGCCAAGACCCGTTCAGAAACTGCCGACGGCAACGAGGCGGTTTTCGGTGCCAACGCCGTGGGCAACTTCGCTCTTACCGTCGGCGCCATGGACGCACTGGAACGCACGCCCGGCAGTCGCGTGGTCACTCTCGCAAGCACTGCGCCCTGGCTGGCCCGGCTGCGCACCCTCGACCTGACGGACTTGAACAGCACCGCGGGCGCCTACCAAGGCTTCCCGACCTACGCGCGGTCGAAGGCCGCGCAGATGCTCGTCGCTCTCGAGCTGAACCGACGTCTGCGCGACAACGGATCCTCTGTGGCGAGTGTTCTCGCACACCCGGGTGGCGCGCACGAGGGGCTCAGCCCTCGCCGAGCCGGTGTCATCGAACCGACACCGCTGCAGCGGATGAAGTCGTGGCCGTTCGTCGCTGTCGGGCAGGGCAAGGACCGGGGTGCGTGGCCGATCGTCCGGGCTGTTCTCGACCCCGCAGTCGAAGGCGGCCAGCTCTGGGGCCCTCGACTGTGGTCGTCGATAGGTCAACCGCGACTGGAACAGCCGGGCGCGGTTATCCTCCGCGCCGCTTTGCTTGGCGACCACGCCCTCGCTCGAGCTACCTGGGACGCCCTCGAAGACATGGCCGGCGTCGCGTGGAGGAGGTGAATGTCGGTGTGGCCCGCCGTCCGGAATCGGCAGTGACTTTTGCCGCGCCGTATGCCTGGACCGCATAAAGCCTGACCCGGTTGTCAACCTGAAACGAGCTGTCGGTTGAACGGGTTCGGTCATCGGTACGTGGTCGACACACACACGCTCGTCCAGATGGGGCGCTTCTTCCCGAACGGGTGCGAACGAGTCGTCGAGCTCGGATTTCGGGCAGAGATGTGGATCTCGTACGAGAGGTCCGCGATCGCCGATCTCATCCGTCGCCGCGCCTTAAGAGCGTCGCCACGCGCGCTCGCCCAGCAGGCGCAAACCATTGAGGGCGACGATGACGGTCGAGCCCTCGTGCCCAGCGACGGCGAGCGGTAGAGGCAGGGTGGCGACGAGGTCCCAGATCACGAGAACGGAGATGAACGTCGCCGCGATCACCAGGTTCGCCACCACATAGCGGCGGGCACGTCGCGAGAGCTCGATCACACTCGGAATGACCGACAACTCGTCGCGGATGATGACGGCGTCCGCGGTCTCGAGCGCGAGATCGGAACCGTGCCGTCCCATGGCGATACCGATACTGGCCGACGCGAGGGCGGGTGCGTCGTTGACGCCGTCGCCGACGAGCATCACGGTGACTGCGTCGTCCTCGAACTTACGGACCATCGCAGCCTTGTCCTCAGGAAGCAGACGCGCTCGCACGGCCGTGATGCCCGTGCGCGCGGCGATGTCCGAGGCGGTGTGCAGGTTGTCGCCAGTGAGCAGATGCACCGGATGGTCCGTGGCCGATGCCACCCGCGAAACCGCTGCCGCGGCATCCGCGCGCAGCGCGTCCTGCAGCGTCAGGGTGCCGGCCGTTTCGCCGTCGACCGTGACCTCGACGACGGTACCGATGACATCCGCTCGTTCATCGGCCGCTTGGGTGACGCGCACGAGGCGCCCGTCTACCACTCCCTCCACACCGCGACCGGGGATCGCCCGGAACTGCGCCGCCGGAGCGACAGAGGCACCCGCGGCACGCACGACTGCGCGCCCGAGGGGGTGCTCGCTGTGCTGTTCGACTGCCGCGGCGAACGCGAGCAGCTCGGCGACCGTGCGTTTGCCTACAGGGGTCGCGGTCACCACGACCGGCGCACCCTCGGTGAGGGTGCCGGTCTTGTCGAAGGCGACGAGGCTGGTACGCCCGATGAGTTCCATCACGGTCGCCGACTTGATCAGGATGCCGTGGCGGGCCGCATTCGCGATCGCGGCGAGTAGCGGCGGCATCGTCGACAGCACGACCGCGCAGGGCGAGGCGACGATCATGAACGTGATCGCCCGCAGCAGGGCGTCGCGGAAGTCTTCACCGAGCAGCAGGGGCAGCGCGAAAACCACCAGGGTCGCGACGACCACGCCGAGCGAGTACCGCTGTTCGACCTTTTCGATGAACAGCTGGCGCGTGGACTTCGTCTCGGAGGCCTCGGCGACGAGAGCGACCATGCGCGCGATGACCGACTCGCTGGCGGGGCTGGTGATGCGAACGGTGAGCGAACCCGTTCCGTTCACGGTGCCGGAGAGTACGGCGTCGCCGGTCTCGCGGCGAACGGGAACGGACTCCCCCGTCATCGCGGCCTGATCGACCTCGCTCACCCCGTCGACCACAACCCCGTCGCCACCGATACGTTCGCCAGGTCTCACGAGAATCAGATCACCGATCCGGAGGTCGGCCGTGTCTACGACCTCGATCCCGGTGGCGCCCGAGTCACGGTCGAGGCGGGCGGCCCGCTCGGGCGCGAGTGAGAGCAGGCTGCTCACCGAGTCGGCGGTGCGCTGGGTCACCAGTGCTTCGACGGCCCCACTGGTCGCGAAGATGACGATGAGCAAGGCGCCGTCGAAGACCTGACCTATGGATGCCGCGGCTATCGCTGCGACGATCATGAGCAGGTCGACGTCGAGCACCTTCGCGCGCAACGCGGTGATGCCCGCCCATGCCGGTTCCCATCCGCCGGCGACGTAGCAGGCGAGGTAGACCAGCCACCACAGCGGCGCCGGTGCGCCGGCGAGCTGCAGCGGCCACGCGACTAAGAAGAGAAGGAGGGCGAGGCCCGCCCAGCGCACCTCGGGAAGACGGATGCCCGTGCGGAAGATCGACGGTGGTGCCGCGAGGACACGGCCCCCGGCACGCGCCGGCAACTGCGCGAGCGTGTCGGTCATGCCGTGGTCGTGTCGGCGTCGGCGTGGTGGTGGCGTGGCACGCCGCCGAGGCTGTGCTCGGCCTGGAAGACCGCGTCGCGCACGAGCTGGGCAGCGTGCTCGTTCTCCAACCGGTAGAAAATGCGGGTACCCTCCTGCCTGGTGGAGACAATACGGGCGAGTCGCATCTTCGCCAGGTGCTGCGACACCGACGCCGGCGTCTTGTCGACGATGTCAGCGAGGTGGTTGACCGACAGCTCGCCCGCGTCACGCAGAGCGATGATCAGCCGCACGCGCGTGGCGTCGGCGAGCATCGCGAAGATCTCCACCGCCAGCTCGACGTAGTCGCTTTCGGGAAGTCGCCCGCATATCCGCTTATCTGCATCCATACGCAGATAATAGCAGAGAGGGCAGAATCCGCCACATGCTCCCGAGCGTGTGCGATCCGCGACATGCTCGGCCGCGCTCGCGAATATGCCTGACCCTCTCTTCGCAACTTCTAGAAGACGACCACCGGTTTGATCGTTACGCCCGACGCCGAATCGGTGAATCCATGATGTGTGTCGTCCTATCGTCTCGCCATCGGTCGTATCTGCGATTCGCTCAGCCGCCTCGGGGCCGCAACACACGGGAGGCAGGTCGGGATCTGACCCGACCTGCCTGTGCGTGCACTGTTTCGGTTAGTTGAACACCATTCCGCCGTCGACCAGGATCGACTGTCCGGTGATGTAGTTGGAGTCTGGCCCTGCCAAGAAGGCGATGACTCCCGCGACATCCGAAGCCTCGGACAGTCGGTCGAGCGTGATGCCGTCGGTGAACTGTGCCCAGCCCCATTCTTCGGGCTTGCCGGCCGACTCAGCGGTCTGCTTCGCGAGGGTTTCCATCATCGGGGTCTTCACGATGCCGGGCGCGTAGGTGTTGACGGTGATGCCGTACTGGGCGAGGTCACGCGCGGCCGTCTGGGTGAGGCCGCGCACGGCGAACTTGGTCGCGGAGTAGAGAGCAATGCCGGGGTTGCCGACGTGGCCGGCCTGCGAGGCGGCGCTGATGATCTTGCCACCGTGGCCGAGGGCCTTGAACGCCTTGGTCGCGGCCTGGATGCCCCAGACGACGCCGTTGAAGTTGATCGAGAAGATCTTCTCGATGCTCTCGGGCGTGATCTCTTCGATCGGCGACTGCGGTGCGATGCCGGCGTTGTTGACGATAACGTCGAACCCTCCGAATGCGGCGACGGCTTCGTCGACGGCGGCGAAGACGCTGTCGCGGTCGGCGACGTTCACCAGGACGGCGATTGCGCCTCCCTCTTTGCCTCCGAGCTTCTCGGCGAGAGCACCCGCGGTCTCCATGTTCAGATCGGCGATGACTACCGAGAAGCCGTCTGCGTGCAGGCGCTCCACGGTCGCTTGTCCGATACCCTGGCCGCCACCGGTGACGAGGGCGACTTTTCCATTTGACGTGCGTGACATTTTTGCTCCTTAGAAGTGGGACTGACTTGCGGGGTGAATGGTTGCTCAGCGCGCGCGGATGCGGATGCGGATGCGCCTGACCCTGCTGTGCACCATGAGCAGCCGGGGCACGGCGAAATATACGGCCGTCGGCACCACGAACGCCGTGAGCACCAACGCTTTGAGGTATGCCGGCCACGCGGGCGCGACGATACCGAGCACGGTCATGCCGATGGCGGCCATGGGGAAAATCGCCAGCCAGGTGACGACCGCGCGCACGTGCACCGAGGCGACGGCTGGGTTTCGCTGGTGGCTGTCGTCGAACTCGTCGGCCGCGAGGGCCTTTCCTGCGTGCTCCACAACTACTCCAAATAACCGGTTGGAATATACTGTATGCCTCCCTGCGGGTTGTCTGCAACCGTCCGGTTGGATATAGGCTCACGGAGTGGCTTGGGACACCGAACAGACGAAGAAGCGCCTGCTGGACGCGGCTGCGGCGGAGTTCGGGGCGCACGGATTCGCCGGCGCGCGCATCGATCGCATCGGAACAGGTGCCGGAGTCAACAAAGAGCGCATCTACTCCTACTTCGGCAGCAAAGCGGGCTTGTTCGAAGCGGTCATCACCATCCACCTGATCAAGGGGCTCGACGAAACACCGCTCGAAGGCACCGGCCCTCAGGCCGTCGCCGACTTCGCCGGCGCGTACTTCGACGTGTCTGTGCTCACGCCGAAGCTGGCGCGCCTTACTGCGTGGGAGGGGCTAGAACGCAGCATCCCGGTCGGCGCCGAACAGCGCGCCGTGCGCGCGTCGAACAAGGTCGCGGCGATCAACGCCGCTCTGCCCGGCATCTCAGCGACCGTCGCTCAAGACCTGCTGTTGACGATCGTCACCCTCAGCCACGGGTGGGTCGTCGGCCGAAACCTCGGACTGATCATCACCGGCGAGCCCGACGACAACGCGCGTCGCCGAGCTCACCTGGTGATGTCTACCCGGGCCATCGCCGAGGCGATGATCCTCGATTCAGAGTGATTCGGGCATGAGGATCGCCCGGGCCTCGAGGTAGGAAGAGCGGTGCAGCACGAGAGGCGCGGCCGAATCGTCGGTGCGCGTCGCGCGGATGGCGAACACAACGATCACGTGGTCCCCCGCTGCGTACACGTGCGCGATCTCGCACTCCATCCACGCCATCGCGCCGTCGAGGAACACCGCGTCACCGTCGCTTCGAGTCAGCGACAGCCCGTCGAACCGCCGCTCGCGGTTGCGCGACGCGAGCTGACGCACCGACCGGGACTGGTCGACGCTGAGCGCGGAGATACCGATGCGAGCCGCACCCGACAGCTTCGGCCACGTCGTCGAGCTCTTCTGCACGGCGACCGAGCACATGGGCGGGTCATAGCTCACGCCGACGGTGAACGACGACGCGACCATCACCACGTCTTCCCCGTCGATGTTCGCCGCGAGGGCGACGATCCCCGACGGGTAGGCCGCGAAGACGTCCTTCATAGCCTCGGCGTCGCCCGTGTAGGGCTCCAACAGAGTCATCACGCCTCGAGCCGTGCGCCTGTGCCGTAGGTCGAGCCGATGTGTGCCGCGGGAAGCCGATCGCCCGCGCCGGGGAACATCCGCGCTCGCAGGGTGGAAGCGTCGCCCTTGGGGGCCACCAGCCCGCGCTTGGCGAACTCGGGCATCACGTGGGTGGCGAAATCGTCGTACGTTCCCGGGGTGATGTGCGGCTGCACAAGGAAGCCGTCGGCGCCCGTGGTCTCGAGGAACGCCTCGACCTCGTCGGTGATCGTCGTACCGTCTCCGATGAAGACCGTTCCGTTGATGCCCTTGTCACGGAACTCCTCGAGCACCTCGCGCACGGTCTTGCGAAGTCCGCTCACCGGGTTCATAAAGCGGTCGACGCTCGACTGCCCCTGTTCGGTGTGCAGGTCGGGCATCGGTGCATCGAGTTCGAGGCTGAGGAGGTCGATTCCGGTGACCCATGCGTACGTCGTCGCGGCCTGCTCGAGCGTCGCATACTGCACCATGTCGAGACGCTTGGCCTGGGCCTCCGCAACAGTCGCCCCGGACACGAAATGCGCGCCCACGAGGAACTTGATGCTGTCGGTTCGGCGGCCCTTGGCGACGGCACGTGCCCGGATGTCGGCGACCTGGCCGGCGATCTGGTCGGCGTCGCCGCCGCCGATGAAGACGACTTCGGCGTAGGTGGCCGCGAATTCGCGACCGGCGACCGAGGTGCCGGCCTGCAGGATCAGCGGGGTGCGCTGGGGCGAGGGCGGCAGGTTGTACAGCCCCTTCGCACGCAAATACTTTCCCTCGTGCTCGATCTGCCGCACGCCGCTCGGGTCGGCGAACACGCCGGCTTCCGCGTCGAGGCGCAGGGCGTCGTCGGTCCACGAACCCTCCCACAGCTTCAGGCAGATCGAGATGTGGTCTTCGGCCTGGGCGTAGCGCTCGTCGTGCGGGATCATCGTCTCGCCGAACAGGTCTGCCGACGACGACTGCGCCGCGCCGGTCACGACGTTCCAACCGATGCGTCCGTTCGTGAAGTGGTCGAGGGTGCCGTATCGGCGGGCGACAGTCGCCGGCTTCTCGACCGTGGTCGACGAGGTGACGACGATGCCCAGACTGGTCGTCGCCGCCGCGATGGCCGAGACGATCGTGATCGGGTCGGCCATCGGAACGTACATGGCGTCGGTGACCGCGGTGGGGATGGTCTCCCCGTCTACGGTCGGGTAGCCGTACGAGTCGGCGAAGAACAGGAAGTCGAAGCCGGTGTCTTCCAACGACTTGGCCAGCTTCGTCCAGTAGTCGATGGTCAGGTAGCCGAGAGACGTGTTCTGCGGATGACGCCAGCTCGCGCCGAGCGTGCCGTTCGGGTTCATCGTCTGGAATGCGCCGAGGAAGATTGTCATGACTGTGTTGCTCCTATCTGGGGATCGCGCGAGTCGACGACGAGGGCGAGTGCCTCACGCCTCCACGCCGAAATCCGGTTGTCTCTGTCGTCGTCGATCCAGGCAGCTTCGAGGGAAGCGATCGCGATCTCGGCGAGGGCGTCGCCGTCGTACCCGTAGGTGTCCGCCGCGAGGCGGTACTCCTGCGCAGAGTCTGTGAAGAACATGCCGGCGTCGTCGACGTTGATCGTGACGTTAACCCCGGCGCGGCGAAGTTCGTCGAAGGGGAAGGATTCGGCCGTCGGAAAGCGCCCTGGCAGCATCAGCAGACAGCTGGTCATCGCCATGGTCACGGGAGTTCCAGCCGCCGCGATCGTGCGCTGGAGGTCGGGCTGGCCTTGCAGCTCCCACGCGTGGTCGATGCGGTCGAGTCCGAGTTCGAGCGCATCGGCGATGTCGTGCGCCTTGTTGGCGTGGGCGGTCGTGCGGAAGCCCAAGCGTCGAGCCGCCGCGAAGACGGCGGCGAACTCGGTGAGAGGTCGCGACGGGGACCCGTCGTTGCCGATTCCCAATACGGGCACTCCGCGGGCACGCGCCGCCGCTGCCTGTTCCAGCGTTGTCATGCCCCGGAGCGGATCGCTGTCGCGATCCATCGCGATGATGACCCCGCCGGTGAGGCCGGTGCGACGCCCGACGTCAGCGAACGCCGCAGCCACCGCGTCGAGGATGTCGTCGAACGCGACCGGTCCCCCGTCGAATTCGAGCGAATTGACCGACAGTTCAACGTGACGGCATCCGGAGTTCACCGCGTCTTCGAGCACGCGTTCCGTGGCTTTCGCGATCATCGCACCATCGGTGAAGCTGCTGGCGATCTGCTTGTGACGGGCGAAAAACCCGGAGACATCGGTGTAGTCCAACGCGGCGTCGGGCCCACGGCTCGCCGAAGCCGTGCCGACCTGAGAAGGGCGCAGTGCGCCGACGAGGTGCATGTGCAGCTCGGCGCGCGGGAGCCGTCGGGCGAGCAGGTTGATGTACAAGCGGCTGTCGATCGGCCCGGTTTCTTCCGCGGTCCAGTCGTTCGACGTGTCATCCGGTGCATCGGTCATCAGATGCCCTCCCCAAGTCGGGTGCTCTCGGTGAGTTCGCTCAACAACACCCGCTCGTTGTGCTTGAACTCCGAGGTTTCGAGGTAGTCGAGGGTGCGCGGACGGGGTGCGTCCTGTTCGAGCACCATGCGGATGGTGGCTGGTCGGTTTGACAGCACGTACACGCGGTCGGAGAGGAACAGCGCCTCCGGAACGTCGTGCGTGATGAGCACGACAGACAGCCCCTTCTCGGCGCAGAGGTCTGCCAACCAGAGCTGCAGCTCCGTGCGGGTGAGGTAGTCGAGCGCGCCGAACGGTTCGTCGAGCAGCAGCACTGGTCGGTCCTGGACCACCGTGCGCAGCAGAGCGACCCGCTGACGCATGCCGCCGGACAACTCGAACGGGTACGCCTTCGCTCGGCCCTCCAGACGGAACGTCGGCAGCAGCTCGGCGATACGCTCGCGCGACTGCCGCTTCGACATACCGCGCAGTACGAGGCCGAGCGCCGCGTTGTCTTCGACGCTCAACCAGGGGAAGAGCAGGTCTTTCTGCGGCATGTAGGCCGAGAACGGCTGCTTAGGGTCGCGGTCGCCGTGGAATGTCACCGAGCCGCTCGTCGGCTCGGTCTGTTCGGCGAGCAGGGTGAACAGCGTCGACTTGCCCGATCCGCTGGGGCCGATCACCGACACGAACTCGCCGGGGTCGAGCCGCATGCTGATGTCACGGATGACGGGGGTCGAATCGCCTCGCGGAGACTGGAACGATTTCGCGACGGAGTCGACGGTGAGCAGGGGTGAAGTCATCGTTGGGCGGCCTTTCTACGGCGTTCCCACGGCAAGAGGAGTGCCTCGAGCGCGTAAGTGGCGGCGAACAGCACAAGACCGATCGCGATGGTCACGAAGACCGCGGCGAACACCAGGTCGGTGCGGAACAGGTTTTTCTCGGTCTGCATATAGATGCCGAGGCCGGTCTTCGCGCCGACGTACTCGCTGAAGATCGCGGACACCACGATGAAGCTGGTCATGATGCGCAGCCCGGTGATGAAGTACGGCAGCGCCGACGGCACGCGCAGTGTGACGAAAACCTTCCAGCGCGAGGCACCCATCGAGCGCAGCAGGATCGCAGCATCAGGGTCGGCCGACTGGAGTCCCTGCAGGGTCGACAGAGTGAGCGGCAGCAGGCTGACGATCCCGACGAGAGCGATCTTCGGCCCGGCGTCGAAGCCGAACCAGATGACGAACAGCGGTGCGAGCACGATGATCGGCACCGACTGTGCCCCTATCAATAACGGCAGGAGTGTCATACGCAGGGGCGCGATGAAGCTGAGCAACGAGGCGATCGTGACAGCGGCGAGGATGGCCACCACGAGGCCGAGCACAGTGATCTGCAGGGTCGCGGCGGCCGCTTCGGCGATATTTTCCCTGTCGCCCCACCCGTTCGTGACGACGCGCAGCGGAGAAGGCAGGATCGTCGCCGCCGTATCGCCCCACGTGGCGGCGGCCTGCCAGACGGCGAACAGCGCTATGAGCGCGGCGGTCGGCGCGAGAATACGGAAGGCCGTCTGCCGGCCGGAATTTCGCCGGGGATTGACGCGTGCCGGCCGGGCGGCGGTCGATCGGCGTGCGTGCGCGGTAGTCATCGTACGTTTCCTTTCGAGAGGTTACTGGTAGCTGTCACGGCGGCGGGTTGCGAGGATAGCCACGCGTCGATGCCGTCGAGGGCGGACCGCAGGTCATCGCCGTCCAGTGGCGAGTGGCGCACCGACGACCGGGCGCACCCGGCGAGCTGTTCGTCTGTCAGGCCCATGCCCGACCGACAGTTCTCGTACTCGTCGAGGATGCTGGCGCCGAACAGTGTCGGGTCGTCCGCATTGATGGAACACGAGACCCCGGCCACCAGAAGACGTGGGAGCGGATGCGTCTCGAGACTGGGCGCGATACCGAGCAAGACGTTGGAGGTAGGGCAGACGTCGAGGCAGATGTCGAGTTCGGTGAGTCGCTGGACGACGCGCTCGTCTTCGACAACCCGGATGCCGTGCTGTACACGGTCGGCGTGCAACACGTCGACGACGGCCGCAACCGCGGACGCGCCTGCCAGTTCTCCGGCGTGCGGAGTGCTTGCGAGGCCGGCGGCCTTTGCGATGGCGAATGCGGCTTCGAACTGCTCCGCGGGATGTCCGACCTCGTTGTTCGCGAGGCCCAACGACACGACTCCACGACCGGCGAAGCGTACGGCGAGCTCGGCGAGCTCTACTGCTTCGTCGACTCCGGCGGTGCGGTCGACCGTCACCATCACTCCGACCGTCACCCCGGTCTGCATGGCGGCGGCGGCGGCCGCAGCGACAACCGCTTCGAGCGCCGCCTCGGTAGACCCGAAGCGCCCTGCGTAGTACTGCGGGCTCACGCCGAGTTCGAGGTACACGACTCCCTCCGCGGCGGCGTCCAGCGCCGCCTCCAGGATGAACCGTTCGAGCATTCCCGGGTACGTCACGAGCTCGAGCAGCCCCAGGAAGGCGTCGGCAAACCCGGAGAAGTCGCCGGTGTAAGAAAGGGGCGGGATGGAAACGCCGCATTCTGCAGCGAGAGCGCGAGCGACTTCCGGGCGCACGGCGGCCTCGAGATGGACATGCAGGTGGGCCTTCGGCAGCAGGGCGAGATTGCGCACCTCACTCACCGATGTCCTCGTTCCAGAGCGCGGGCTCGCGGGCGATGAACGCCTGCATGAGCGCGCGGGAGGCAGGGTCATCCAACAGAACGACCTTCACTCCCCTGCTGCGCAGCAGCTCTTCGTTGCCCAGGAATGTCTGGTTCTCGCCGATGACGACGCGCGGGATGCCGTAGAGCAGGATGGCGCCGGTGCACATGTCACACGGAGAGAGGGTCGTAACGAGCGTCGAGCGCCGGTAGATGTCTGCTGACTGCCGTCCCGCCTGCTGGAGGCAGTGCATCTCGGCGTGCAGAATCGGGTCGTTCTGCTGCACACGCTGGTTGCGGCCTGTGCCGAGAAGAGTGCCCTCGAGGAACAGGGCCGAGCCGATCGGCACGCCTCCTTCGACGAATCCTTTCTGCGCCTCGGTGAGCGCAGGGGCGAAAAGTTCCTCGAGGTACTTCGACGTCGTCATTCGGCAGTCACCCGGAATTTGGCCGCACGGTGCCGGTCACCGACACGATCACCGTTCGCGAACAGTCGTTCGCGCAGGGTCGACGGGTCGACGCTGGGGTTCATTCGGCCACGCTCGCGCAAGAGCGGCACGACCAGGTCGACGAACTCGCGGTACGAGGGCTCGCCGCCGAAGGTGGGCTCGACGAGGAAACCGTCGAGATCGGTGCTGTCGAGGTATTCCTCCATGGCGTCGGCGACCTGTTGCGGCGTGCCGGTGATGGTGAGCCCGCCGAGCGTCTCGCGCAGGCTGGCGATGATCTCGCCGACCGACCGACCGTCGTCGTACCGGGCGATCGTGCTGTGCCCGTATTCCGAGGCCGCCTGCGACAGGGGCAGCTGCGGGTCGAGACGCAGCAGGTTGATCCCCGTCCACCCGAGAAAGTGCATCGCGAGCATTTCGTCGGTCGGGGCGGCCTTGAGTTCGCGGCGCTTCTCGAACGCTTCCTCCTCGGTCGCGGCGACGACGATCGAGACGCCGTTGAGGATCTTGATGTCGCCGGGCTCGCGTCCGAACGAGGCGGCTCGGGCGCGGATGTCCGCTACCGTCGCACGCGCCGACCCCACAGAATTCTCCTGCACGTAGACGCACTCGGCGGTCTGGGCCGCGAACTGCCGTCCTCGCGGCGAAGCCCCTGCTTGGAAGAGCGTCGGTGTGCGCTGCGGCGACGGGATGACGGTGAAATTGCCCTCGAGATCGAAGTGCGTGCCGTGGTGCGTGATGCTGTGTACTTTGCGCGGGTCGGCGTAGACCGCATTGTCGCGGTCGAGCTTCACGGCATCGTCTTCCCACGAGCCCTCCCAGAGCTTGCAGCAGAGGTCGATGAACTCGTCCGCCCTGTCGTACCGGGTGTCGTGCTCGGTGATTGCGCCGAGACCGAGCAGGCGCACGAGCGCGGTCTGGTTGTCGCTGTTCACGATGTTCCAGCCGATGCGACCGCCGGTCAGGTGGTCGAGCGTGCCGAACCGACGGGCATGCATAAACGGACGTTCGGCCGTGGTCGACGCCGTGACGACGAAGTTGAGCCTGTCGACCGTCGCGGCGAGACCGCTCACCACGGTGATGGGATCGTGCGACGGGGTCTGGATCGCCCCCTCGAGCACGGCGTCGGGAACTCCGTCGCCGTCCATCGGGTAGCCGATGACGTCGGCGAAGAAGAGAAAATCGAAGCCGCCACGGTCGAGCGTGCGTGCGATGTTCTGCCAGTGCGCCAGCGTGTTGAAAGTATCGGTGCGGTTGCGGTCGTCGGTCCAGGCGCTGCTGTAAAACCCCATCGACATGAGCTCGCTCGCCCCGAGGATGAATTTCTTCATCGGCTACTTCGCCAGGTAGTCGTTGGTGAAGAGCCCGGCCGTGTCGAACTCGGTCAGCGGGCTGCCGTCGTCGCCGGCGAGGATGCCTTTGTCGATCAACCAGTCGGCGTTCTGCTGCCAGATGTCGGCGTCTTGCGAACCTACGGTTCCGTCGGCGCTCACGTAGAGAGACTCGGTCTGGATGTCGCTGACGTACTGCACGATGGCGGGGTCCAGGTCGTCGGGGTATGCCGCTGTCACGGTGTCGTTCGCGGCATCCGGATCGGCCAGGGCCGCGATGTATCCGGCTTGGAAGGCTCCGACGAACTTGCTGACGACGTCGGAATTCTCATCGATGAAGTCGTTGCCCGAGATGACGAGGCTCGCGTATCCCTCGGGAACGCCGAAGTCGGTGCTCTCCCAGGTCGAGACCGGCGTACCGTTCTGCTCGAGCGCGTAGAGGTCGCCGGGAAAGGAGAGCACGGTGTCGACGCGGTCGGAGGCGAGCGCGTCGAAGGCGGCGACGCTCAGCGTCACCGCTTCGGCATCTTCGGTTCCGCCGTCGGCGGCGATCATGTCGTTCACGACCGCGAGTTCCATTGGCGAGCCGAAGCCGCCATAGATCTTGCCTGCAAGGTCGGCGGGGCCCGAGTAGCCCGCGTCTTCGAGAGTGGTGAGTACGTAGGGAGTGTGTTGGTAGACGGCCATGAGCGAGGTGAGCTCTGCGCCCGATGCCATCGCCAGCAGCGCAGTGCGGATGTCGGTGGCGAATCCGAAGTCGGCTTCGCCGGCGGCGACGAGCGATTCCGGCGTCGAGCTGCCCCAGGGCAGGATATCGACGTCGAGGCCGGCATCTTCGAAGAGACCGTTCTCTTGTGCGTAGGTGAGGCCGTTGAGCGAGGTGTCGGGCAGGTAGCTGAGAGCGAAAGTGACGTCGGTAAGGCCGTCGTCGGCGGGTTCGGCAGCGTCACCGGACGCCGAGCATGCGCTCAGCAGAAGCGAAGCAGTTGCAATGACCCCTCCCACCTTGATGAGTCGCACAAAAGGCGAGGAATGTGGTTCGGTCGCTGTTTTTGGTGTGAAAAGGGTCATGGGTACATAAAAGACGCAGATTGTGTCGACGAGTCGCGTCTATTGTTTCGGCAACGTTAATTGTTGCCACGGAATGAAAGCCGGATGAAACGCGGTAGATCGGCCGGGGAAACCGAGAAGCCTTAGTAGCTGCTGCCTGTCCAACTGGTGCGGTCGCGCAGAATTATCAGCGGATCGGTGCGAGCGCCGGACACGCGCGGGTCGGCGACTATGCGTTCGACAGCGCGCGCAAGTTCCGCCGTGTCATCCGCAACCACGTAGCAGGCCACATTGAATTCGCCGGTCTGTTCGATGACGTAGCGCACTGATTCCATGGCACACAGTTCGCCGATGACGGACTGCAGCTCAGAAGTAGCGACCGATAGGTCGACCGCCGCCTCGCTGCCCAGCCGAGACTCGTCGAGCACCCGCGTCGCGAACCTGATCACGCCGTCTTCGACGAGACGCAACACTCTGCGCCGCGTAGCTGCAACGGTGAGTCCGACTAGTTCGGCGAGTGCCGTATAGCTCGCCCGCCCATCGAGGCGAAGCGCAACGACCAGGGCGCGGTCGATTGCGTCGGCGCCACGCGTCGGCTTTGCCGCCCACTGCCCCTCGTGCTCGCCGTTTCTATCCCAACTTGCGCCGACATAGATGCGCAGCACCACCAGAGATTGCAGCCCGACGACACCGTCGAGCAGCCGAACCCGTTCCAACGACTCCACCATCGCGTCGATCGTGGTCGCCGACAGTTGCACGATAACTTCGCCAGTCGACGAGACCTGCGCGATCCAGGGCGACGTCGCGACCGACTCGTCGTCGACCAGCTGCTTCACGTTCACACCGTCGGCCAGACGCAGCCGCGCCATGAAGATGAATCCGTCTTCTTCGATATCCGGATGCACGAGCACGCTCGGTGCGATCCGCCCCGACTCGATGATGCTCTGCACTCGCGCTCGCGCCGTCGACTCCGCGATCCCGGTCTGTTCTGCGATGCGCCGGTGGGTCTCCCGGGTGTTCTGCACAAGCAGATCCACGATCGCGTCGTCTAGGTCGTTTCGCATGTCCGTCCCGGAGCTAAGGCGAACTTGACTCTACCCACCCTATGAGAGTCCGCCAAACGCGGGCAGCAGCGTTTCGCGTCGCTGTCGCTGCTGGAGTTGAAAGCGAGCGCTACGAACCGCACGCGCAGTGTCGCTCGAACCGAGGAGCGAACGTGAACAGCGAATATAGTTGTAGCTACAAGTAAACGGGTGTACGTTGTTGATATCGAAGAAGCCCGGACGTCGGACTTCGAAAAAGGAGCATCAATATGACTAACGTCACCATCTTCGGAACCGGCAACATGGGATCCGCCATCGCGAGCGTTCTCGCCGGCGGTGGAGCATCCGTCGACCACATCGGTACCGACGGCGCCGGCACCATCACCGGCGACGTCGTCGTACTCGCCGTGCCGTACGCCGCCCTTGCCGACATCACCGCGAAGTACGCCGACCAGCTCGCCGGCAAGATCGTCGTCGAGACCACCAACCCCCTCGACTTCTCGACCTTCGACTCGCTCGTCGTCGCCGACGGCAGCTCGGCCACCGCCGAGCTCGCCGCCGCACTGCCGTCGTCGAAGGTGCTCAAGGGCTTCAACACGACCTTCGCCGCGACCCTCGCCACGAAGAAGGTCGGCGACCTCGCCACCACCGTGCTCATCGCGGGTGATGACGAGTCGGCCAAGCAGACCGTCGTCGAGCTCATCACCGCGGGTGGAGTGCAGGCGATCGACGCCGGCGCCCTCGCCCGCGCCCACGAGCTCGAGGCTATCGGCTTCCTGCAGCTGACCCTCGCCGCAGGCGAGAAGATCAACTGGACCGGCGGATTCGGCATCGTCAAGTAACTTCCGAACGCGAAAGGCCCCCGTTCTTGTGAACGGGGGCCTTTCGCATGGGCGCGGTCAGTCGACCGGGTTGGCCTCGAGCCACTCGGTCGCGATAGTGGCGGCCGGTGACTGATCGTCGACGCTCTGCGCGTTGAGGGCGACCAGGCCTTCCGGGGTGAGCGCCGCGCTGATCGCGTTGACGATCTTCACCGCGGCTGCGTCGAGCTTGTCGCTCGCGATCGGCACGACGTTGGACGCGAGGAATAGGCCCTCAGGGTCTGCGAGCGGCACGAGATCGCCCGAGCCGAACGCGGGGTCGGCCGTGTAGATGATGGCGAGCTGGATCGAGTCGTCGCGGAGCGCTTTCTGAGTGAGCGGACCGCCGCCGTCTTCGATCGGCGTGAACGCGACCGTGACGCCGTACTCGGACTTCAGCCCGATGGGACCGTCGGGACGTGTCTCGCCCTCGCTGTTGCCGCCCAGGGTGATCGGCACCGGCACCGTGGCCAAGTCGCCGATGCTGGTGACGCTGTACTTCTCCGAGAACTCGCGAGTCACGACGTAGCTGTTCTGGTCGGTCGCGCTCGACTGGTCGAGAACGTTCAGCCGCTCGGGTGCCGCGGCGACGAGCGCGTCATACACGGCGTCGGACTTGCGGGCAGCGGTATCCGGCTCCCAGTAGGAGAGCAAAGGGCCGGTGTACTCGGGGAAGAGATCGATCGACCCGTCCTCGATTTCAGACACGTACACCTCACGCTGTCCGATGCGGAAGTCGCGCTCTACGGCGTAGTCGGCGTTCTCGAGCGCCTGGGCGTAGATCTCGGCGATGATCTCGCTCGAGTAGTAATCCTGTGAGCCGATCACGATCGTGTCTGAGGTCGAATCGGAACCGCCCTCGAGCGATCCGGCGCTCGAGCATCCGGCCAGTGCGACGGCGACCGCCACTCCGGCGGCGAGCGGGGCGATGCGGGTGATCTTCATATGCTTCTCTCTTCGGATCGTGCTGTGGATGACGGGGCATGGGAGCGTCGGTTCAGAACTCGCAGCGCGAGCGCGAAGCACGCGTCGAGCACTAGGGCGAGTGCGATGACGAGTACGGAACCGCCGATCAGTTCGCCGTAGTCGCGGGTCTTGAGACCGGCGAAGATGAAACGGCCCAGTCCCGCATCCGCGGTGTAGGCGGCGAGGGTGGCGGTAGCGACCACCTGAAGGGTCGCCGAGCGCAGCCCGCCGACGATGATGGGCGCCGCGAGCGGCAGTTCGACGCTGCGTACGATCTGCCACTCCGACAGGCCGATCGCACGGGCGGCGTCGATCGTCGCCGGATCGGTCGAACCGATTCCCGAGTAGGCGCCGGTGAGCAGGGGCGGGATGGCGAGGATGACGAGCGCGACGACGGGTGCGCCGAGGCCGATGCCGATGCCGAGTCCCAAAAGCGTGAGCAGTCCCAGCGTGGGGATTGCCCGCGCCGCGCCCGCGAGCACGACTACGACTCCCCCGCCGCTGCGGCGGTGCCCGATGAGAACCCCTATGGGCAGGGCGATGACCGCCGCGACCGCGAGCACGCCGAGGGTGATCGCGATGTGCTGGGCGAAGCGTTGCGGGATGCTCCCCTCCCCCGTGTATGTGACGGGATCGAGCAGCCAGGCGAGAGCCTCGTTCCAGAGGGACATCAGGCACGCCCCGTCTGCGACGAACGCGTCCACGGGGTGAGAGCGCGGCCGAGGCCGGCCAACACCAGGTCGAGCACCACGGCGACCACCACCGTCAGCGCGAGCCCGGTGACGACTTCGGCGACGATGCCGCGCTGGAAGCCGTCGGTGAACAGCGTTCCGAGGCTGGAGATGCCGGTGAGCGAGCCGATTGTCGCGAGGCTCACGGTGCTCACCGACACCACGCGCAGGCCCGCGATCAGCACGGGCACGGCGATCGGCAGTTCGACACCCCAGAATCGGGTCCACGGCGAGTAGCCCACCGCGACGGCTGCCGCCAGCGACGACTCGGGGACCGCTCCGAACGCGTCGGCGGCCGACCGGATCATCACGGCCACGCCGTACACGGTGAGCACGATGACGGCGGTCGCCGGCGAACGGAGTCCCGTGCCGAAGATGGAGGGCACCAAAATGAACAGCGGCAGCGAGGGGATGGCGTAGAGCACGCCGACGGCAGCGAGGGCGGGTCCCCGCAACCACTTCTGCCCTTGCGCGATTCGCCCGAGAGGCACGGCGATGAGCAGACTGAGCACGATCGCGGGCACGGCCAGCGCGAGGTGCGCCAGCAGCAGGTCGACCACGGTGCCGATGTTCTGGGTGAGCCACTTCACGGCGTGAGCGCTCCGAGCAGTCGACCGGTGCGGTCGACGATCAGCCGAGAGCCATTCACCTGCTTGATCTCGAGGGTGCGCGACGGGTCGGCAACACCGACGAAATCGGCGACGTAGTCGTCGGCGGGGCGCGTCAACAATTCGGCAGGTGTTCCCCTCTGCGCGATCTCTCCCCCGGCGCGGAGGAGAACGACCTCGTCGCCCAGCGCGAACGCCTCGTCGACGTCGTGGGTGACGAACACGATGGTCTTGCCGAGCTCCTTGTGCAGGCGACGCACTTCGTCTTGCAGCTCGCGCCGCACGATGGGGTCGACGGCCCCGAACGGCTCGTCCATCAGCAGGATGTTGGGGTCGGCGGCGAGGGCGCGGGCCACTCCGACACGTTGTTGCTGCCCGCCGGACAGCTGGGTCGGGTAACGGTTCGCCAGCGAGACATCCAGCCCGACCCTCTCGAGCAATGCCAGCGCATCGCGCCGAGCGGCGGCGCGCGACAGCCCGTTCAGCACGGGCACCGTCGCGATGTTGTCGACGACGGTGCGGTGCGGCATCAGCCCGCCCAATTGCAGCACGTAGCCGATCGACCGGCGCAGCTTCGTGGCGTTGATGTCGCGCACGTCCTGCCCGTCGATGAGCACCCGGCCACCGGTGGGGTCGACCATGCGGTTGATCATGCGCAGCAAGGTCGTCTTGCCCGAGCCGGACGACCCGACGAGGGCGATCATGGCGTGGCTCGGGATCTCGAGCGAGAACTCCCGCACCGCCGTGGTGCCTTGGGGGTAGACCTTCGACACCCTGTCGAATTCGATCATCGGGGAAGCACAACGATCTTGCCGCCCGCGGTGCCGCTCTCCATCAGGGTGTGTGCCTGCCCGATCTCGTCGAGCGCAAATGTGCGTCCGATCGGAACACGGGCGTGCCCGGCCGCGACCGCGTCGAGGAAGCCCTGCAGTTCGCCCTGCGTCAAGTCGCTGGCCTCGCCGGAATACGCGGTGAGGCGCACGCCGTTCGGCAGCCAGTCCATCGGGTAGAACTCGTGGATGGTCCACTGGTCGGAGAGCATGCCGGTGAAGCACACCGTGCCGCCGGTGCGCACGGCGCGCAGGGTGTCGCGCATGACGTTGACGCCGACGAGTTCGACGGCGCCGTCGACCCCGCCGGGCACGAGCTCGCGCACCTGCGCCGCGACCTTGCCGGAGTCGATCACGACGTGGGAGGCGCCGGCGGACTCGAGCAGCCCGATGCTCGCCGGGTTGCGGGTGGTCGAGATCACGGTCATCCCGCGCATCGCGCCCAGGGTCGCCAGGGCGAGCCCGATGGAGGATGTGCCGCCGCGGATGAGCAGGCTCTGCCCGTCGACGGCTTCGAGGCCGACCCGCAGGGATCCGGCGGCGGTCTGCAGCATCTCGGGCACTCCTCCGAGAATGTTCCAGTCGAGCGAACTCGTGAACGGCAGCACAATGCCGACGGGCACGGAAACGTATTCGGCATATCCGCCGTCGAATTCGCGCCCCATGCCGCCCATCATCGCCGCGACCTTCGTGCCCGCCTCGAATTCTCCGCCGGGAGCTTCGACCACTGTTCCTACGGCTTCGATACCCGGAATGCGCGGGAAGCTGCCGGTAGAGGCCACACCCGAACGGAAATGCAGCTCGGAGCGGTTGAGGCCGAACGCCTCGACCCGGATGAGCACCCAGCCCGGCGCGGGAACGGGGACGGGCACGTCGCGCACCTGCAACACCTCGGGTGCGCCGGGCCGGTCGACGACGACCGCCCGCATGGTGCCGGTCACTTCGCCACCTCGGCGCGCGAATGCGCCCGCAGCGCGGTCAGAACCGTGAGCCAATGGTCGGCGTCTTCGTCGGACAGCGTGCCGCCCAGCACCGTGCCGAGGTGGCTCTCGGCCGCGTCATCCGCGATATCCAAGGCGGATGCGCCCTTGTCAGTCAGCGAGATGATCGATGAGCGGCGGTCGGTGGGGTGCGCGGTGCGCACCGCGAGGCCGTCGCGTTCCAGTCGATCGACGACCTTGCTGGTCGCTCCCACGGTGATCGCCATGCGCTCGGAGATGTTCTGGACGCGCGCCGCGCCCGCGTCCGCGCGCACGGCCTCGAGCGCCTGAAACTGCGGCAGAGTGATGCCGGCCGTCGCGATCAGATGCGCGTCGAGCGCATTCCAGAGCTCGATCTCGGCGCGCACCAGTTCGGTAAACATTTCGGTATAACGAGCCATGGGCCCCTCAGCTTTCCTGCCTAAGATTTGCGTGCGGTCTGTGTACGTCAAAGAATGATCACGGTTTTATTATTCCCGGGAATATAGTTCCCAACAAGATAGTTGGCCTTGAGGATTCCCGCAATCGGGGAGTCGGAACAACGAAGAGAGATTTGAACATGACCACCTCCCCCAAGTCCGCGGTCCTCGTGATCGACATGCAGAACGACACCGTCAATGCGGAGGGCGCGTACGCCAGCTTCGGCGCGGCCGAACACGCGAAGGCGCAGAACGTCGTCGGCAACGTCGGCACGCTCCTCGACGCCGCGCGAGCCAGCGGAACGCCCGTGTTCTACAGCCGCATCGTCGTCTACCCGGTCGTGGGGCTCGGCGGCGACAACGCGCCGATCTTCCAGATGCTCGCGCCCGACACCTTCAAGGTCGACAGCTGGGGCGCCGCGATCGTCGACCAGCTGACACCGAAGACCGGCGACATCGTTCTCGACCGCACCCGCATGAGTGTCTTCAACGGCACCGAGATCGATACGATGCTGCGCAATCTCGGCGTGACCGACCTTCTTGTCGTCGGCGCGTGGACCAATATGGCCGTCGAGCACACCATCCGCGACGCCGCCGACCACGGCTACACCGTCACTATCGTCGAAGACGCCACCTCGAGCCTGAGCGCCGAGTGGCAGCACGCCGCCGTCAGCTTCGCACTGACGAACATCGCGACGAACGTCGACACCGCGACGGCCAGCGCCACTCTGACGAACTAGCGAGCGATCTCGGTATCCGCCCGCCCGGGCGGACACCGAGTCGGTCCTATGCTGTCCCCATGTCGATGAAACGCAAAGAAGCGCCTGCTTCGGCAACGGTCGCGCACAAGGTGCTCAACAACAATGTCGTCATTTCGGTCGACAATGCGGGCCAAGAGCGCGTACTGATGGGCCGCGGTCTGGGATTCCAGCTGCAGCCCGACCAGCCGATCGATACGACGAAAGTCGAGAAGACTTTCGTTCTCGACCATGGGGGCGACGGCGACCACGCGCGCGCGGTGTTGACCAACGCGTCCTACGCGGTCATCGAGGCCGTCACTGCTGCGGTCGACGAGGCGGAGCGCAGCCTGGGTCGCAGCCTGGGCAGGCGGCTCCCGCTCGCCGTAATCGACCACATTCAGTTTGTGCTTGAGCGCCTGATCGACGGCGTGCGCATACCCGGCGCATCGATGCCCGAATTGCGGGTGCTGCACCCGCAGGAGTTCGCTGTGGCAACGGCGATGGCCCGCTCGATCGGTGCGGGCCTGGGCACCGAACTTCCCGAAGAGGAAGCCGTCTTCCTCACGATGCATCTGTTGAACGCGACCAGGGACGAGCCCAACGGCACTGCCGCCCTGCTGTTCCGTCGCGTCCAACACGTGATCGCGACGGTCGAGCTCGGACTCGGCGTGAAACTCGACCCCGACAGTCCTGACTATGCCCGGTTCATCCTGCACATCCAGTTTCTCTTGCAGAGGCTGGTCGCGAAGTCGATGCTGCGCGGCGCCGACACCTCGTTCTTCGAGTACGCCAAGCACAGCTACCCGCGCTCCTACGCCATCGCCAACGACGTGAAAGCCTACGTCTCTGCGGCCACCGGGTCTGAACTCACTGACGAAGAGCTGCTTTACGTGATCGTCCACGTCGAACGACTGGCCAATCAGATGTTGCCGAGCGAAACGGGTGACGCTGTGCTACCGTGACTGACGCAGGGCGACGACGCCCTGCGGATGTCTTCCGGATTGTTACTGCGACAGCAGGCAAAACCTGAACTCCCACCGCCTCATCGGCGACGTGGAGTTCAGGTCTTTTTTTTGCCCGAAATCCGAAGCTTCCCGAATCGGCGGCCGCGATGTAGCGGCAGAAGGTGAACAAGACGGATGGACTACTCGAAGACCGCTGCTGCGGTACTCAAAGGGGTGGGCGGCGAAGAGAACGTGCAGTCGCTCGTCCACTGCGCGACCCGACTGCGTTTCGTCGTGAAAGACGAATCGAAGATCGACAAGCAAGCCGTGAAGAACACACCGGGCGTCATCACGACGGCCGAGGCCGGCGGACAATACCAGGTCGTCATCGGCAACGAGGTTCCCGAGGTCTTCGCCGCAATCAGCAAGATTTCGAAGCTGGGTGGGGATTCGGCCGGTCCGGCGAAACGTTCGGATGACGCACCGAAGTCGAGTGTCTTCAGCCGCTTCATCGCCATGATCTCCGCGATCTTCACACCGCTGCTCTGGGCCTTGGCCGGCACTGGCCTGCTCAAGGCGTTCCTGGCCGCGGCTGTCACATTCGCTTGGATCGACCCGGCGACGACGACGTACACGATCTTGAATGCGCTGTCGGACGCCTTTATCAACTTCCTGCCGCTCGCACTCGCCATCTCTGCGGCGAAGCACTTCGGGTCCAACCAGTACACCTCGCTCGCTATTGCCGGCGCGCTGGTGTACCCGTCGATCGTGGCCCTCAACGGAGCGCCCGACATCACGTTCTTCGGCATCCCGGTGACCATGGTCAGCTACGTGTCGAGCGTCATCCCGATCATCATCATCGTCTGGCTGCAAAGCCATGCCGAGCGCTTCCTCTACGCGAAACTTCACTCGTCGATCAGACGTTTCGTCACCCCTATGCTGGTCGTGCTCGTGCTCGTGCCCCTGACATTCCTCGTCATCGGCCCGGTCTCCAACCTGATCAGTACGCTCTTGGCCGACGGTATCGGTTGGGTATTCGAGGTCGTCCCATGGCTCGGCGGAGCGCTTATGGGCGGGTTCTGGCAGGTCTTCGTCATTTTCGGGCTGCACTGGGGCTTCATCCCCCTGTTCGCGCTCGAGCTGCAGAACACCGGCTTCATCTACATCCTCGCCCCGGTCTTCGCGGCCGTGCTCGCCCAAGCCGCCGCCGTCGCGGGTGTCTGGGTTCGAACCCGCAACTCAGACCTCAAGTCGCTCGCGGCGCCGGCGACTCTCTCCGGGTTCCTCGCCGGCGTCACCGAACCCGCGATCTACGGCGTCAACCTGCCACTCAAGCGCCCGTTCGCCTTCGGCATCGTCGGCGGCGTGGTCGGCGGCGCCCTGATCTCCGCGGGCGGGGCGGCGTCGAACAGCTTCGTCCTCGCGTCGGGCCTCTCGCTGCCGTCGCTGTTCGGAACGGGCAACCTCGTGCTCGTAGTGCTCGGGCTCGTGGCATCCGTCGTCATTCCGTTTCTGCTCACTGTCATCATCGGTTTCACCGACCCGGTCAAGGAGGCCGCGGCTGTCGCGGCCGACAACGACCTCGTCGTGCTGAGCCCGCTCGACGGCACGGCAGTCGCGCTCGGCTCCGTTCCTGACAAGGCATTCGCCAGTGGAGCCTTGGGTAACGGTCTTGCGATCGTTCCCCGCTCGGGAGTGCTCTATGCGCCGTTCGATGCCCTCGTCGTGGCGGCTTTCCCGACCGGGCACGCCGTCGGGCTCCAGCACGCGGATGGCGCGGAAGTGCTCATCCACATCGGCACCGACACCGTCAAACTGGCCGGCAAGCATTTCACCCTCAAGGTCGAGAGCGGCCAGAAGGTGCGGGCGGGCGACATCCTCGTCGAGTTCGACATGGCCGCGATCACGGCCGAAGGCTACGATCTGACCACCCCGGTCATCGTGACGAACGGCGACCTGTATCCGTCGATCGTCGGCGCGGCGAGCGGGCCGGTCGCCCACGGCGACCAGCTTTTCACCGCTCTGACCAAAGAGTCGGTCGTCACCACGGCCTGACCCTGCTGCGTGGGGCGGACCAGCCGCCCCACGCCCGTCTCCACCGGTTCCACATCTAGGAGTTCCACCATGACCACGCGTGCGACAGTCTTTCCGTCCGACTTCCTGTGGGGCGGCGCCACCGCCGCCAACCAGATTGAAGGAGCCTACGCGGAGGACGGCAAGGGTCTCTCCATTCAGGACGTCATGCCCGCCGGCATCTCGGGCCCGCGCGTAGCCGGCCCGACCGACGACAATCTGAAACAAGTCGCGATCGACTTCTACCATCGGTACGCCGACGACATCGCGTTGTTCGCCGAGATGGGATTCAAGACGTTCCGGTTCTCCATCGCGTGGAGCCGTATTTTCCCCCTCGGCGACGAGACCGAGCCCAACGAAGAAGGGCTCGCCTTCTACGACCGTGTACTCGACGAATGCGAGAAGCACGGCATCGAGCCACTCGTCACCATTTCGCACTACGAGACACCGCTGCACCTCGCCGAGAAATACGACGGCTGGGTGAACCACGACCTGATCGGCTTCTACGAGCGTTACGCACGCGTGCTCTTCGCCCGCTATGGCTCGCGCGTGAAGTACTGGCTCACGTTCAACGAGATCAACTCCGTGCTGCACGCACCGCTGATGTCGGGCGGAATCAACACCCCCGCCGACCAGCTGTCGAAGACCGACCTCTACCAGGCAGTCCACCACGAGCTGGTGGCGAGCGCGCTGGCAACGAAAGCCGCTCGCGAACTAGCACCGACAGCCCGGGTCGGCTGCATGATCCTCGCAATGCCGGCCTATCCGCTCACGCCGGATCCCGACGACGTGATGGCGTCGATGACCACCGAGCGCACCAACCTCGCCTTCGGCGACATCCATGTTCGAGGCGAATACCCCGGCTATTACTTGCGCAGCCTTCGCGAGCAAGGGGTCGAGCTGACGGTGACGGACGAGGAGCGTGCTCTGCTCAAGCAATACACCGTCGACTTCGTCTCGTTCAGCTACTACGTGAGCGTGTGCGAGACCGCCGACCTGTCGAAACGGGTCACGAGAGTGAGCAACCTCTTTCCTGGCGTGCCGAACCCACGGCTCAAGGAGTCGGAGTTCGGCTGGCAGATCGACCCGGTGGGTATGCGTATCGTTCTCAACCAATTCTGGGACCGCTGGCAGAAGCCGCTGTTCATCGTCGAGAACGGTCTCGGGGCCATCGACGAGCTCGTCACGGTCGACGGCACACCGACCGTGATCGACGACTACCGAATCTCCTACCTCAACGACCATCTGGTGCAGGTCGGCGAAGCGGTCGCCGACGGCGTCGACGTGATGGGCTACACCGCGTGGGGCTGCATCGACCTCGTCAGCGCGAGCTCGGCGAAGCTCAGCAAGCGGTACGGATTCATCTACGTCGACCGCAACGACGACGGCACCGGTACGCTCGAGCGCTACCGCAAGAAGTCATTCGGGTGGTATGCCGAGGTCATCCGCTCGGGCGGCGCAAGCCTCACCAGATAGCCTGAGATGGTGACCACGCGCCGCATCGCCTTCCTCGACGTCGACGGCACGCTCATCGATTCGGGCGAACGCATCGCCCCGTCGACGATCGAGGCGGTGCAGACCGCCCGGGCGAACGGACACCTCGTCTATGTCAGCACCGGGCGCGCCGAACCCGAGATCTACCCGCCGATCCGGGCTATCGGGTTCGACGGCACGATCAGTGCCGGCGGCGGGTTCGCCACGGTAGGCGAAGAGCTGGTGGTCTCGCGCACCATGCCCGAAGAGGCTGTCGCGCGAATGGTGGCGTTCTACGAGCGATCGGGCTACGACTTCTACCTCCAGTCGTACGGCGAAGTGCATCCGAGCCCCGGCATTTATGGGCGGTTCGCGCAATACCTGAGAGCGGATGCCACGTCGACGGCGAACACGCGGGCAGACGTCCCCGTAGTGGCTGCCGCGGAGCAGCATCCGGCCCTTCGGGCGTTTGCCGACGTGCGCCCGTTCACTCTCGTCGGAATCGCCAAGTCTGTCTTCGTCGGAACCGATCACACGGCTTTCGACCGCGTCGTCGAGGGGCTGGGCGACGACTTCCACGTGATCACGGGTACTATCCCCCACCTCGGTCGAGGCAGCGGAGAAGTCACCCTGCAGGGCGTGAACAAGGGGTCGACGATACTGCAGCTGCTCTCCCGTCTAGGCCTCGATGCCGCGGACGCGATCGGCATCGGCGACAGCAGCAACGACATCGAGATGCTGCAGGTGTGCGGCACCGGAATCGCCATGGGCAATGCGTCCGACGAGGTCAAAGCAGTCGCCGACGAGGTGACGACGGCCGTGCTCGACGACGGTGTGTGGAACGCTTTCCGCCGTCACGGCCTGATCTAGACGCTACTGGCCGATCGCCGCACGGACGGCGGGGAGGACCTCGGTGGCGAGCAATTCGATCGATCGAAGCGTCTCGGCCTGCGGCAGCCCTCCAAGACCGACCTGGGCGAGGAAGCGCGTGTGACCCAAAACCTCGTGCTCCCAGAGGATCTTGTCGATGATCTCTGCAGGGCTGCCCACGAAAAGCGCGCCGCGCGGGCTCGACCAGACGTCGAAGGAGTCGCGGTCGAGACGTCCGACCCGCGGCATGTTCTGGCCGATGTACGAGGCGTAGTGCGGGAAGAACGTGTTCTTCGCGCCCTGTGACGTTTCTTCCACGTAGAAGTGCGAGGTGACCCCGATGCGCCCCGGCTCGCGGCCGGCCTCGGCCGCTGCTCGCCGGTACAGCTCGGCGAGCGGGGCGAACCGCGCGGGTTCGCCGAGGATCGCGAAGTACAGCGGCAGACCCAGGGTGCCGGCGCGTACGACCGACGCGGGCGTACCGCCGACGGCGATCCAGACCGGCAGCACGTCTTGCACCGGCCGCGGCCAGACCCCGGCGGCGGTGAGCGGCGGGCGCGTCGTGCCGGTCCAGGTGAGCGGGTTCTCCTCGCGGATGCGCAGCAGCAGCTCGAGGTGGTCGTCGAAGTATTCGTCGTACCGGTCGAGAGACTGGCCGAACAGCGGGAGAGACTCGACGTAGGCCCCGCGTCCTGCCATGATCTCGGCGCGGCCTCCGCTGATCAGGTCGAGGGTCGCGAACTCCTCGAAGATGCGCACCGGGTCGGCGCTCGAGAGCACCGTGACAGAGCTGGTCAGACGGATCCGCTCGGTCTGGGCCGCCGCGGCCGCGAGCACCATCTGCGGCGACGACACGGCGAAGTCTTCACGGTGATGCTCGCCGACTCCGAATACGTCGAGCCCCGCGTCATCCGCGACTCTCGCCCACTCGAGCACGTCCCGCACGCGCCGTCGCGCATCGATCGGCTGGCCGGTGGAGTCACGAGTGAGCTCCCCGAACGTGAAAATGCCGATCTCGAAGGGCGCGCCCGTGGTCATCAGCGCGCCCCGGTCAGCTGAGCCGCGATGAAGGCACTGACGTCGACGACCTCGGCCTGGCTGATTCCGTGGGCGAGCCCCGGGTAGATCCGCTCGACGAGCGTGGAGTGCTGCGGCAGGAAGGCAGACGTGCGCTCGATGGCGGGTACCCCGATCACGCGGTCTTCGGCGCCTCGGCCCCAGAACACCGGCGGAAGGCTCGCTGCGACGTCATCGTCGCCGGGCTGGGGCGCACCGAGCACGAACCCGCCTAAAATCACGGTCGCGAGCACGCGGTCGGGTCGGGTGCGCAACAGCTGGCTGGCCATGAGCCCTCCCTGCGAGAAACCGATCGGGATGACGGGTACCGAGGTGTCGACGTTCGCATCGACCCACGCCCAGATCGCGTCAGTCGCCTCGACCACGGGCTCGGCGTCCGGGTTGCCGGGCGTAACGATCTCGAACCAGGCTGCTCCGCCGTTGCCGAGCTGCAGCGGAGCACGGAGCGACGCCCAGGGCGATTCGAGACCGAGGGCTGGCACGAGGCTGGTCAGGTCGCGCTCGTTGGAGCCGAATCCGTGAAGCAGCAGCGGTATCGCCGCGGCCGATGTGGCGTCGGCGTCCCAGCCGGGAGAGCGGACATCGAGAAGAGGTGCGTGGGTCATGAGCGGTCGGATCCTGTGTTCGTCAGCCGGAAGAATTTAGTTGTACCTACAACTATACCCAGATACCTTTCATTCCCGACCCCGCCGGCCGCTGCCCGCACCGGCCCCTCGCTACGGCGCTGCGACGCCGAGGGATACCGACCTCACCTTCGCGAGTTCGCGTCTTCGTCGCCAATATGACCCGGAGCGTTGGCAGCCAGAACCCTCGCGACGAACGCGCCGTACTCCTCCATGTAGTGACGCAAGAACTGTTCGGTCCCAGGATCGTTCACCTCGCCGTCGTCTCCGAAGACCTGCGGATCGAACCGCACGTAGGCCTCGGGCGAGTTGAGCTGAGGGGCGTCGAGGAAGCTCAGCACGCTGCGCATCGACGACTGCATTACCGCGGTTCCGATGCCGCCGGGAGACGCTCCGACGATTCCGGTCGGCTTGCGGGCGAACGAGTTCGTGCCCCAGGGACGCGAGGCCCAGTCGATCGCGTTCTTCAGGGAACCGGGAATCGACCGGTTGTACTCCTGCGAGATGAAGAGGATGCCGTCGGATGCCGTGATCGCCTCTTTCAGAGCGCGGGCGACAGGCGGGTAGTCGTTGTCGAAGTCGGGGCTATAGAGCGGTAGGTCGCGGATCGGTATTTCGACGAACTCGAGCTCACTCGGCGCCAGTCGGATCAGCGCCGTCGACAGGGTGCGGTTGATGGACGCGCTCGCGAGGCTGCCGATCAGGTACCCGATTTTGAAAGTGCCCATGTTGCATTCCCTTCGGTTGCTTCCCGGTTTAGCACCGGCGACGAGGGTCGGCAATAGCGGCATTCGTGACCGTCAGAAGTGACTTGACCTATGACGAACGAGATCGCGGTTCACTCCGAGACCGGTCATACCGTCGTTCCAGTAGGGCGGACGGGACTTGAACCCGTGACCGACGGATTATGAGTCCGCTGCTCTAACCAGCTGAGCTACCACCCCGCGTGCCGCCCGGTCACCGGACGAAACGCAGGCGACCCGGAGGTCGCCGCGCATCCACGATACCGCGTCGCCCACGACGCGTCCGCACGCCGCAGTCGTGTCGATCTGTGGCAGGGTAGACGTCGTTGATGTTTGCTCAGAGAATCAGAGGCGCGCACATGCGTTCACGTCACCTGCTGGTGCCGGTCTTGTCCGTCGCGCTGCTCGCGGGCTGCACCGTCGTCGCACCGGATGCGCGCGAGACCGATGCGGATTTCGTCAGCGACAGCACGCCGGCCCCGCTGCACCTCGACGCGGGCACCGTCGTGGCCACCGGCGAGCTCGTGTCGGTAGACGGGCTCACCACCGGCGACGTCAGCATCGTCGCCGCCCCGGCCGGCGAGTTCCGGCTCGAGATCGACGAGTTCGTCTCGCCGCCCGGCACCGATCTCATCGCCAACCTGACGGCCGAACCGTTCACCGAGGCGGCCTACTGCGACGGCGGATTCATGGCGTTCGTGCTCGAGCATTTCACGTCGACGCCCTCGGTCACGAGCGCGATCCACTTCGGCGAGATCACCCTCGGCAATCCCGACTTCCTCGACACCCTCGTCGTCACCCTGAATGACGCGAACGCGCCGCTCACCGGCTGCTTCGGTTCCGTGGTCGCGACCGCGCAGCTGGCGTGGACGATGCCCGATCTGCGCCCCGACCTCACGGTCGTCGACAACGGCGCCACGGGCGGTGCCATGGGTCCGGTCGCGCAGAACTCCGACGGACCCGCGACCTACGAGGTCGTCGACGGAGACGTACTCGACGAGATCGCGGCACGCTTCGGTATCACCGTTCTCGACCTGTTCTACCTCAACCCCGCGCGCGACAAGGGCCAGCAACGCCTCGCCTTCGTGGGCGAACTGTTCAATCTCGACAAGGCCCGCCGCTAGCTAACAGCGGGAAGCCAGCTCAACCAAGACCCCGGCCAACCGCGCCGGGAATCCCCGCGGCACGTTCGCCGGAAGAGCGCCGACCGGCCACCAGGCCACCTCTTCGCTCTCGTCGCTCGGGGTGGGCACCGCGTCGGACGGTGCGATCGCGACGTAGCCCACGTCCCAGTGCACGGCGCAGGCGCCGAATCCGTCGCCGAGGCCGTGCCGGTCGATATCGAACGGCAACAGGTCGGCGGCTGTCAGAGACGCGATGCCGCCCTCCTCGACCGCCTCGCGCAGGGCGGCCGCAGCCACCGTGGGATCGCCGGGCTCGATGTGCCCGCCGAGTTGCACCCAGAACTGTCCCTTGCGGTGGAAGCAGAGCAGCACCCGGGTGCGGTCGGGGCTGAGCACGAAGCAGGACGCGGTGACGTGCTGCGGCCCGTATCCGCGGTCGAGCGACCCGGTGGCGACGAAGTCGAGGTACTCGTCGCGCAGCGCGCCCTGGGCGGGGTCGGCCGGTGCCCAGCGGGTCAGGTCGGCCCGCAGGGCGGCGACGCGGGAACCGTCAGGCACGTGGCATCCGTTCGACTGGAAAAAGCGCTACGGGGCCGGCTTGGTCTCGGGGATGTCGATCTCGACCTCGGGGATCGGCTCGCCGCGGTAGATCGCCTCGAACGTGGTGATCGTGCGCTGGATGTCGTGGGCCGCGACGATGCGGAGGCTCTCGCGCTTGAACTTCTGCAGCTCGTCTTCGGGCATTGTGAGCACCTGCGTGAGCTTGGCGGCGAACTCGTCGATGTTTCCTGGCTCGAACAGGAACCCGTTCTCGCCGTCGTGCACGAGGTGCGGCAGTGCCATCGCGTTGGCGGCGACGACGGGCAGACCGGAGGCCATCGCCTCCATCGTCGCGATGCTCTGCAGCTCGGCGATCGACGGCATGGCGAACACCGTCGCACGGGTGAGCGCGTTGCGCAGGTAGTCTTCTTCGGCGTATCCGGTGAAGGTGACGCGGTCGCGGATGCCGAGCTGGCTGGCGAGCGACTTCAGGCTGTTCTCCTGCTCGCCGCCGCCCACGAGCTCGAGCTTGGCGTTCAACGACGGATCGAGGATCGCGAACGCGCGCAGCAGCTTGTCGAGCTGCTTCTCGTTCGTGATGCGGCCGACGAACAGGATGAGGTTCTCGGTGCGGGGCGTGAAGTCGGGCGTGTAGTGGTGCGCGTCGACTCCGCAGGAGATCGCGATCACGTCGCGGATCTTGGTGTAGTGCTCGAGGAAGTCGGCGGCCTTGCGGGTCGGGGTGGTGACGACCTCGGCGCGGCCGAACGAGCGGGCGGCCGCGGCCCAGGCGGCGCGCACGGCTGGGGCGCGCAGGAAGTTCGGCAGCAGCGTGTGCTCGAGCAGGTTCTCGGGCATGAAGTGGTTGGTTCCGATGACCCGGATGCCGCGCTTCTGCGCCTGGTTCGAGAGCCCGCGCCCGATGATGATGTGCGACTGGAAGTGCACGACGTCGGGCTTCACGGCGTCGAGGATGCGCGCCGAGTTCTGCTCGATGTTCCACGGCAGCGCGAAACGCAGCCAGGGGTGCGGGTACCAGCGCCAGCTCTTCAGGCGGTGCACGGTCATCGGCTGGCCCTCGAGGGTCTCGGTCCATGTGCCGTGTTTGCGGCTCGGGGCCGGCGCGACGATGTGCACGTCGTGGCCGCGCTCGACGAGGCCGGCCGCGAGGCGCGCGGCGAAGGTCGCGGCACCGTTGATTTCCGGGGCGAAGGTGTCGGCGCCGATGAGAACGCGCAGCGGCTTCTCGGCGGCCGGCCCTGTCGGGGATTCAGACAGCGGGGAATCAGACAACTTTGGGGGTTTCCTCTGGTGACGGCACGTGGACGCGGGAGAGCAGGAACACGCCGTAGATGGCGATTCCTCCCGCGATCAAGAAGGCGAACATCGTCCACAGCGGTGCGCCGGCGGTCTCGTTGAGCACAACGATACCGATGGTGACCGCGACGATGGGGTCGATGACCGTGAGTCCGGCGACGACGAGGTCGGGCGGACCGTGCGAGTGGGCGGACTGCACGAAATAGGAGCCGAGAACGGATGCCGCGAGCAACGCCACCACGCAGAAGATGGTCAGCCACTCGAACTCGCCCGTCTGGAAACTCTCCAGCGAGATGGTCTTGATGCGGTCGATGACCGTCTTGGCGAGCGTGGCGACGAATCCGAAGAGCACGCCCGCACCGACGATGTAGAACACCGCCTTGAACTTCTTGCGCAGCACGACGAAGAACACGCCGAAGATGACGAGCACGATGCCGAGCAGGATGAGCACGGTGATGAGCTGCTGCTGGGTGATCGGCTTGGAGTGTGCGTTGAACGCGGCGATGGTGACGAACAGGGCCACACCGACGACGCAGAACAGGATCGCGCGGATCGCCTTGCGGGTCAGTTTCACCTTGCTGATGCGCGCGTTGACGATCGCGGTGATGACGAGCGCGACGGCACCGAGCGGCTGCACGACGATGAGCGGCGAGAAGCCGAGGCTGGTGAGCTGCAGGACGATGGCGAGGCCGAGCATGACCGTTCCGGCGACCCACGAGGGGCGGCTGAGCAGCGCCATCAGCTGGCGCATGCTGAGTCCGGTCTTCGCCGATCCGAGGTTGTGTTCGACTTTGGCGACACCGCGGTGCTGGAATTGGGTTCCCAAAGCGAGGAACACGGCTCCGATGAGCGCGATCGGGATACCGATCGCCTCATGAGGAGTCAGTGAAATCTGGTCTGTCAGGTCGCTGAGTTCTGGCGGCACCCGTCGAATCTACCCGCTGTCGCCCAGATATTCTTGACGAATGGCCGTACTCCCCATTCGAATCACTGGCGACCCCGTTCTCCACTCCCCCGCAGAGCTCGTAACCGAGTTCGACGACACGCTGCGCACCCTCGTGGCCGACATGTACGAAACCATGGAGCTCGCTCCGGGTGTCGGACTCGCGGCACCGCAGGTCGGCGTCGGCCTGCGTCTGTTCGTCTACAACTGGGTCGACGACGACGACGTGCTCTGGCGCGGCGAGGCGATCAACCCCGAACTCTGGATCAGCCCGCTGCCCGTCGGCGAGGCCGACGAAGACGAGGAGTCGGAGGGCTGCCTGTCGATCCCGGGCGAGCGGTACCCGCTCATCCGCGCCGATCTCGCGATCCTCAAGGCCGTCGACATCGAGGGCGTCGCCTTCGAGATCAAGGCGGAGGGCTGGCTCGCCCGCATCTTCCAGCACGAATACGACCACCTCGACGGCGTGCTCTACGCCGACCGCCTCGAACACAAGCACGCGAAGGCGGTCGCCAAGACGATCCGCCGCGAAGGCTGGGGCGTCGACGGACGGGAATGGATGCCCGGGGTCGACAACCTCGAAGACTAGCGATCACGCGGGGCGTGCGCGCGGTCAGGGCTGGTCGAGATTCACGCCGTGCACGCCGTTGTGGTACCTGATCGACGGGAAGCTCGCGGCGATCGAGAATCCGACGCCCGCGTTGAGCGTCGAGGTGAACACACCGCCGAACAGCTCGGTGCGCTCGCGCATCTCGGTGATGCCGGCCCCGCCGATGACGCCGGTGAGCGCGAACAGGTCGGCGTCGATCTCGCCCGGCCGGTGCTGCGACTGGTCGTTCGGGTTGAGGCCCGAGCGCCGTAGCTCGTTGCGCACGCCGTCGTCGTCGACGCGCAGCTGGAAGCCCTCGTCTGTCCAGGTGAAGACCACGGTGACCTGCGTGCCCTCCCCGCCGTGTTTGAGGGCGTTGTCGAGCGATTCCTGCAGGATGCGGTAGATCGCGAGTTCGGCTCCGGGGTTGAGCTCGTAGCGCTCGCCGGTCTCTTCGAAGCTGATGCGCAGGCCCGCCTCGGTCATCAGCGTGACGAGTTCGCGCACGGTCGCGAGTTCGGGGTTCGCATCGCCGTCGACGTCGGCCTCGCCGACCACGGTCATCACACGCCGCAGGTCGGCCTGGGCCGAGCGGGCGAGGTCGCCGATGACCGCGGCGCTGCGCACGGCGGCCGTCGGGTCGGACTCCCCCGCGTACCGGGCGCCGTCGGCCTGCCCGATGATCAGCGACATGTCGTGCACCGATACCTCGTGCAGCTCGCGGATCATCCGCAGCCGCCCGTTCTGCTCGGCGAGGGTCAGTTCTGCGTCGTTGCGTTCTCTTTCGAGACGGATGCGCCTCGCGCTCTCCCGCGACCGCTGCCGGCGCGCGGCCAGCCAGAGCACGAGCAGCACGATCACCACGATGAGCAGGATCGCGGTGGCGGCGGCCAGCCCGATGATGAGCATCATCGAGTTCTCGTCGATCCAGTCGTTCACGCAGGCGTCTCCCTCTCGGCCGGTTTCGGCCAAGAGAGAGACTAGCGCGTGCCCTACGTGCGGGGCACCTCGCCGTAGCCGTTGTTCGCGCGCAGCACCTCGAGGCGTGCCCGGTACTCCTTCTCGTCGATGTCGCCCTGGGCGAACCGTTCGGCGAGGGTCGACTCGGCGGCGCGACCGGGCTGGGCCCAGCGCGGACCGAAGCCCGGACCGTAGCCGGCCGCCCATGCACTCCGCCGCGAGCGGCGCACGATGACGAACACCAGCGCGAAGAACGCGATCCAGAACAGCGGGATCAGGAGGAAGAACCAGCCGAAGCCCGCGCCCCACGGTCCGCCCGCGTGGGC
>Ga0247735_1000112_pt1 | contig 39827 bp, 36 predicted proteins | sample UWRJL178409R2_FD_180934 | JGI IMG/M metagenome (GOLD analysis project Ga0247735, IMG submission 180934) | Plant litter microbial communities from Arlington Agricultural Research Station in Wisconsin, United States - UWRJ-L178-409R-2 | ecosystem: Environmental > Terrestrial > Plant litter >... | reverse complement strand
CTCGGCTTCCTTCAGGATGCCTATGATCTGCTCTTCCGAAAACTGCTTCCGCTTCATCTGTCCGTCCCTTCTTCGGGGCAGGACTCTAGCTCCAACTGGAGGAAAAAACGGGGGTCACGTCAGATGCCACCACGTGAGTGGTCCATGGCCAAGGCCCAGTTCGCCGTCATCTTCGGCGAGCGCTTCATCCGGGCCATGGCGGCGTAATGTTCAACCGCCCGCCCCCACACGGAATTTCTGACAGTCCCGCGCGGCGTTCACCGACGTCCTCCACCGCGAGAAGATCGCCATCAGCATGGATGGCAAGGGCTGCTGGCGCGACAACGTATTCGTAGAGCGCCTCTGGCGCTCGGTGAAGTATGAGGAGGTGTATCTCAACGCCTACGCCTCCGTCCCCGAAGCCCGCGTCGGCATCGGCCGCTACATCGGGTTCTACAATGCCGTCAGGCCGCACTCCGCGCTTGGCGGCCGCACGCCCGACCAGATATACTTCGCACAGCCGCTTCTCGCAGCGGCATGATCAACCAGCGGCAGTCCACTTATCCAAACCGCGAGCCTGTTCAGACAAGCCGAACCACCTCTCCACGCTTGCGCCACTTGCGGACGGTCTCGTCGCTGATACCATACCGTTTCGCGACGACGCTCGTCGGCTCGGTGGGCCGCGCGATCACCGCTCGCACTGCGGGGGTGGTTCGCGCCTGGGGATGAATCTGCATCATCACAGCACCTCGTCACTGATTGCGGGGAAGCGCCACACGTTCTCCGCGATGGCCCACGATACCTGATCCCAATGACGTTCCGCAACCAGACAGCTAGCCTCCTGTCCAGATTTCCGGCGCCACCTCAAAGGTTGGGGGATCACGTCACCTAGTCAGGAAGCACTCCGCTTGTTATGCTGCGCCGCCATATAGGGCAGATTTTTTAGTGGGGGTTAAATGCTCATTTTGGTTACCGGCGGTGCTGGATTCATCGGTTCGGCAGTTTGTCGACATCTTGTTCGCGATCTCGGACACGAGGTGGTTAACGTTGATGCACTAACCTATGCTGCTAGCTTGGCCTCGCTCGACTCAATCGCGGGTTCAAGATCCTACACCTTTGAGAAGGCAGACATCCGCGATCGTGCGGCGATCGACGCCGTGCTAACCAAACACCAACCTGACGCGATCATGCATCTGGCCGCTGAGAGCCATGTCGACCGGTCGATTTCTGGCGCAGCAATTTTTCTTGAGACCAACATAATGGGCACTGCAACGCTGCTCGAGGCGGTGCGTGCTTGGCGCGACACCCTGTCGGCCGAGAAGCGCGACGCATTACGCATGCTCCACATTTCGACGGACGAAGTTTATGGCTCGCTCGGACCCGGCGGCCTGTTCACAGAAGAAACCCCGTACGACCCCTCATCTCCCTATTCGGCGTCGAAAGCTGCGTCGGACCATCTCGTGCGAGCCTGGGTCCGCACCTACGGCATGCCTTGTGTCATATCGAACTGCTCGAACAACTATGGACCCTACCACTTCCCCGAGAAGCTGATTCCGCTTGTCATCCTCAATGCGATGGAAGGCAAGCCTCTACCGGTCTATGGCGACGGCTCGAACATCCGCGACTGGCTCTATGTCGAGGACCACGCCCGCGCGCTGGTGATGGTACTACTCAAGGGACGCTTCGGTCAAAAATACAACATTGGCGGGCGCAATGAGCGCACGAATCTGGAAGTCGTCCACCGCATTTGCGATTTGATGGACGAAATGGTGCCCAAAGGGCATGCGCACCGCGACCTTATCACCTACGTCAGTGATCGCCCTGGCCATGACCACCGCTATGCGATAGACGCGACCAAGACCGAAGATGAGATCGGCTGGCGGGCGATGGAAAATTTCGACAGCGGCATTGCCAAGACCGTGCGCTGGTATCTCGACAACCAAACTTGGTGGGCCCCGCTACGCAAGAGCTATGCGGGCGAGCGCCTTGGCGTACTCGGCAAGGCAGCCATTTAAGTCGTCAAAGCTTGACCTGAGATTGGCGGGTTGATTCAAGGCTACCTTGAGTGCGGCGCGGCGATCTGGATGAGAACGCGCCGTCAATCAGGATGAGGATCGCGAGGGGCTGCGGCGGCGCAGGCGCAGCCCGGAGCCGCCGTAGCCCCTCGCGATGGCGCGTTCCTGAAGGGGCGTTGCCGCTGATGATCACGGTCGGTCGGCCGTCGCCGTCACTGGGATGCCGCCGAGAAGCTGAGGATCGTTGAGGAGACGCTCGATGGTCGCGACAGCATTTCAGTTGTTGCCCGGCGCAACGGGGTTGCGCCCAACCTGCTGTACCGCTGGCGCCGGCTAATGCTGGAAGGCGGGAGCGTCGCGGTCGCCGGGGACGACGACGTAACAAGCAACCGCCAGGTCCGCGAGATGGAGAACCGTATCCGCGAACTGGAGCGCCAACTCGGCCGCAAGACGCTCGAGGTGGAGATCCTTAAGGAAGCTCTGGACAGGTCGCGCCAAAAAAAGCGACCTTGCTCATGGGATCGCCACTGCCGGAGGATTTCCGGTGAGTCTGGTCGGCAGCACCAAGCCGCGCGGGCGCTATGCCAAGGCCGGGGATGCGGAGCTGCTGCCTCGCATCCAGCAGATCGCCGCGCAGCGGCCCACCTATGACTACCGCCGCATCGCGGCGGTCCTCAATCGCGAGCTGCGCCAGCAGGGGCTTGCGCCGGTCAATCACAAGCGCGTCTACCGGGTCATGGCGGTGCACCGCCTGCTACTGGCGCGGCGCTATACCGAGCGCCCCGACTATGGCCATGACGGTGTCGTGGTCGCGATCCGCTCCAATCTGCGCTGGTGCTCAGACGGCTTCGAGTTCACCTGCTGGAATGGCGAAATCGTTCGCGGCGCCTTCATCATCGATGCGTATGACCGCGAGATCATCGCTTGGCGCGCGGTGGTCAATGCCGGCACACCGGCTCGGATGTGCGTGACATTATGCTGGAAGCCGTGGAACCCGCTTTCACATGCTGCGCGCCGAATCGGCCGTCGAGATGCTGTCTAACAATGGCTCGGCTTACACCGCACGCGATACCCGCGTCTTCGCCCGGCAGCTGGGCCTGAAACCTTGCTTCACGCCCGTCCGCAGCCCGCAATCGAACGGCATCTCCGAGGCCTTCGTGCACACCCTCAAGCGCGACTACGTCCATGTCTCGCCGCTGCCCGACGCGGCGACAGCGTTGACTTCACTACCTCCGTCATGTCTCACCTCCGTTGCTGACATATCCATCATCAGCATCTCAGATTTGAGCCGCCGAGGCCCTGGCAGTCATGGGGTCTAAGGGCCGGAGCAGGCATCCCATTTGAACCCAACCGGATTTCAGGCTGCAAACCCGCAGAAATGCGTGCCCCATCCCTGTCACAAACAGCCTATGGTCAGACTGGGACCAACCCTTGCCAGTGAGTCGCGCATCCAACCATCCCGTTGAACTGCAATCGATATTTCTACTGCAGTGTCATTTCGCCCCTACCGGAACTGCCCCCTTTTAGAGTCGATCACTGCCGTATCTTGGCAAGCAGGCGGGAAGCGGCGTTGCTTCGCACCGCGAGCTTGCGGCCATAGCGTAGCGCTGTCGTCGGCGACGACCAGCGCAGCGTGAGCGCAATGCCGGCACCGTCCTCGCCGGCAGCGAAAAGATCCTGAGTCAGCCCGACCCGCAACGAGTGCGTGGAGAGCGCCGCGATAGCTTCGAACAGCTTCGCGCCGGAGATCTCGACCAGCCCAGCGTCGGCCGCCGCCAGGGCAATCCGCCGGTAGATAGCGCAGACCCCCTGCCGGGTAAGGGGGCTCTCGCCGATCGTATAGGTCACCTGCGCCTGCACCGCCGCCGACCCACGCAACCGCTCCTGCCAGTGGCGTGTGTTGCCCGGAATGGCATGGTAGGCCTGAGGCGACACCGCGGCCCGCGCCCGGCGCCGATCGATCCCGACCCGGCGGAACAGCGGTCCATCTTCGATCCCGCTCTGCACCAGCCAAGCCTGCGTCCGCCGCATCGTCTCCGGCGACAGCCACGCCCAGCTGCCTGCGCCGTCCTGGTCGGTCTTGGAGCGCGGAATCGCGAGCAGACCGGACCCGTCGACCTGCGGCTCAAGATGCTCGACGGCTGCGGCGGTGAGTTCGCTGACGCGTAAGCCCGCGTCATAGCCGAGCGAGAGGAGGGCGGCATCGCGCAACCCTTGCGGATCGCCGCCGCACGCCTCGAGCAACGCGGTGATCGTGAAGCCCTTGATCTCGCCATGGGTATCGAGCGCGCCGCCGAAGCGCAGCGCCGCCGCCTGGCGCTGGACCGCACCCTTGCGGCGGCGATTGGCGCGCAGCGCATTGCGGACCATCGGATGATCGGTCGGCAGGCCGTCCTTCGCGCCGAGCCCGACCAGGCGGTGGGCGCTGGCAACGCTCGCCATCCGGCGAGACAGGGTCGCGGGCTTCTTTTCCTGCGCCTCGAGGTGGCGCAGGTACAAAACGAGATCCTCGGGATCGGCGGGGAAGGGAGTTCGCCGATCCTCCAGGCACCAGCTCACGAAGCAATCGAGGTCGGCGGCGATCGCTGCCTTGGTGGCATCGGCCATCGCTTCGAGCGCGGTCTCGACGCCGAGTTGGCTGACCGGCGGAAAGTCGGCCGGCAGCGCCGCCGCGATCGTGCGCAGCAGGCGGGCATCGACCGGCTCGGCCGGGCCGCGCGCGCGGCGCTGCGGGAGCGCGCGACTGTCGAGCTGGTGGACGACGATCTCGCCGGCGACCCTTTCGGTCATACGATCGCCAGCTTGACCAGCATGGCTTCATCGAACGAGCGGAACCGAACCAGGCCCCCCATAGGGCCTTCGGGGTGGACGGCCAAAGGATGTTCAAACTGGCCTTCGCGGACGCGCTCAAGCAACGCGGCAAGCTCCTTCGCCGTCAGGCTGGACAACGCCGACGTGTCACCACCAATCTGCTTCATTTGCTCTGATCTCCTGCGTTGGCCGAGCGCCGCTCAGTACCGCTTCCCCGCCTCTGTTCTTACCATAAGCATCGATTATGGGAAGTGCGTTTTAGACGGGAAGGGGCGTGCCTAGCAATTGTATCATCACTGGCATAAGCTCGCCGATATGGACGAGCAGCTCGATCTCACCGGCTATGCCCACGCGCTCGGCCGCGCCCAGGCGGCGTGGCGGTTCGCGCGTCCCCCGCTGCGGCGCGCGGCCGCGCTCGCCACGATTTCAGCGGCTTGGGACGTGTTCCGCCGCGACGCTGGCGCCGGCGCCGTCGGCCCCGCCCACGAAACCAAGCCTGCACCGCTGCTGTTCAGCGAGGACCCGCGCCGCGACGGCGTGCTGCTGTGGCTCGCCGACCATGCCGCACCCGAGCTCGCCGAGGCGGCCGCGACGCTCGCCGGCATGGTCGGCGCGACCCAACGGTTTGCCGCCGAGGAGCTGGCGCTGCTCGATGCGGCGCGAGACGCGCTCGCCCGACCGGCAGCGACAGGGCCGATCGCAAGAAGGATCGCTCGCGGTGCTGGACCGGGCGATCCAGTCATCGAGCCTCTGCAGATCCTCGCGCGCGCGGTCGACCGGCTGCGCGGCGATGCCGGCTTTGTCGAGAGCGACGGTGTGGAAGTCCACCATGATCTGCCCGGCGGGACACTGCGCCGCACCATTGCGGCCGACCCCGCCGGCGGCTGGGCGCTCAACCTTGCGCTGCTCGGCCGGGGCGTTCAGCCCGCGGGCGTGTCTTCACCGCCCGGATTGGTGTCGCGCGCGCTGTTTCGGGGCGATCTCGAGACCGACGAGATCGCGGTGCAGCTGATTGCGGGTGGAGGCGCCGCTTGGCGCGGTGGCTATGACCGGCTGCTCCGGCTCGACCCCGAGCTCGCCCGGGGACAGGCCGCGCTCGCCCACCTCTCGCGCAACGCGCACACCCGCGACGCCTGGCTACTGGTCGCGGCGCTCGGCACCTGTACGCGCACCCAGCTCTCGCGTGCGCTCGGGCTGTCGCGCGCCGGCGCCGACATCCAGGCCAACGCGCTCGCCGATGCGGGTCTCGTTGTCCTCAGCGCCGGCGGGAAAATCGCCTGGACGCGACGCCGGATAACAAAAGACGCCATGCCAGCGCCACTCGACCAGGGGCCGCTTGGGGATGCGGTGTCTGACCTCAATGCGAGCCTGGCGGAGATAGACCGGTTGTTCGCGCGCGCAGGTCATTAGGGTCCGGTCTGATTGCCGATGCTGGGTAGTGGGGGCGGCCCGCCCCGCTACCCGACCAAACAAACGCGGCCGGCAGCCGTATCGTCGAGGTCGTTGCCGTCCCCAAGGCTCCCCCCGCTATCCAGATCAACTATGGTCCGGGCGACGATGTCGGCGCGGAGTCTATCGCCGATGCCAAAGTTCTGCTCAACGGCTGCTGGCTACAAGACAGCTTTTTGGAACTGGGAGTTCGTCGATGAATGCACCCCGTTATCGGAGCATGCCGTTCTTGCCGCTGTTTAGCGTCAAGCCGACGTTCTGCTCTGCTCTCATGTTGTTTCCAACTCCAGCGCCGACAGGATGACCCGGGCTGATTCCTTCCAGTTCGCAGTCGGAGGCGTTACAGTGACCTCCCCCGCCTTGATACCATCAATCCAGTCGCAGATGTAGCGGGCCAATTCCTCGGCGCCGGCCGCAGCAGGGAAATAGCGCACTCCCATATTTTCGTGGATACGGAAAATGGGCAGGTCGCGCGCCATTACCGGCTTACGATGACCCAGCGCCTCGATCAGGGGAAGACCGAAACCTTCCGCGTACGAGGCTATGATCACGCCTTGGCAAGCTCTGTAAATTCGCTCCAACTCGCTGTCGCCGACGTCGCCAAACCATAGCAGCTTGCCGCCGAATTCGGGATGGTCGAGAATGCGCGTGTGCAAATCTTCGACCCGCCAGCCCATGCGGCCAACCAACACTAGGCGATCATTTGCGCCGCGTAGCCACAGTTCGCTGAATGCCGCAAGAATATCGGCGTGTCCCTTGCGTGGCTCAAGGGTCCCGACCATCAGGGTGAAAGGCACTGCCATGTCAAACCTTGGAGGCTCTTGTGCATCTTCCGCACCGTCGAGCACAGACTCGAGGATGTTGTGGCCCATCGGCACGACACGAGTGCGGTAGCCGCCAGGTTGATTCCCGCCAAACAGGCCAAAACGCTCCCGTAGCGTGCCTTCGAGTTCGGTTTCGGTCTGACGTGAGATGCACAGGAAGCCGTTGGCGATCCCGGCAATCACTTCAAGCCACGCCTTGTAGCGAACTACGTTATTGGGCGAGAACCACTCGGGCCGCTGAACCGGCAACAGATCGTATATAAGGAACCATAGATTTCCTCCACCGCGTCGGAATCGGGCCAGCTGTCGGCGATGTCGGCGAACCGCGTCGAGTGAGAAATCCAAGCCAAGAAATACGTCCCCGCGCCGCACCTCAATGTTCCTGTCTTCGCGTGCTCGGTCCGCAGGCCAGGAGATGACGTGATAGGCGGAGTGGCGAAACGCGGTGACGAAACGCACGTCCCAGCGGGGCGACGCCTCTTCAATCAGCGCCAACGCCAAGGCACGGACGACGCGTTGAATACCGGTCCCCGCATCGTTTCGGCTAATTACTGCCAAATCGACATAGAGACGCCGCTGCCTCTGCTCTCTGATCTGGCCCACTCGAACCAGCTTGTTGCGCTGCCGTCGCACGCGCCAGGCACGAAGCGAACCGCCAAATACGTAATCAGCCAGCGCTTGGTCGATGCGATAGGGTAAGAGATCTATGAAGGGACGCAATATTATTCGCCCGTTTCGAGCTTAATTCTGAGAGATGATGGCCGCAGTCGATGCCACCGGCAGCACCGTCGAGAATATCACGCTCAAGAACTTCTGAATATCGGCAAGCGGCGCATTAGAGACGTATAGAACATCCTTATTCCGGATCGGGAAACTCTGAGCGATGAAGAAGGCGGAAGGATCCTTCAGATTGATGCGGTAGATAACCGGCACTTTGCCATCTGAAGTAACTCGCGCCGTGGCGCGGGTCTCAGGCGAAAGGGCGGCCGGATCCTCCAGTCGGAAGATGAAGACTCCCTTCACGTCAGCGCGCGCGTCCTGCAGCCCCGCGATACGCCCCATGGCCTGTGCCAGCGTTAGTCCGGTCGCCTCAAAAGGCAGTTCCTCGTTTCGGCCGACAGCGCCGAGCGCAGTAAAGCTATACGGCTGAAACATCACCGTCATGACATCGTCAGGACGGAGCCGCACGTTTTGCCGAGGGTCGCGAATTACCGTATCGAGCGGCAACGACGTCACTCTTGCATCACGGGTGATCTGAATCGTCATCTTGCCCACTGGCTGCTTCACGCCGCCTGCGCTCGCCAACACGTCGAGCACACGCTCGCCGCGCGCGGTGAGAGGCACGCGGGCGCTGTTAGCAACATCGCCGACAACGGTGACGTTTGCCGCCGCATTGCGCACCAAACGAACGATCGTCTGAGGCTGGTGAGCTTTTCCTATCAGGCGGCCAGTGACGTCGCGCGCGATTTCCTGGGGCGTGCGCCCATCGGCCTGAACGCGACCGACAAATGGCACGGTGATCTGACCGTCACTGTCCACCATCTGTTCGGGCAACGAAGTGCTGCGTGCGGTCAAATTGGAGGAGCTCAGCGGTGTAATGCCCCCGACCGCGCCGAATAGCACCGCAGGCGGTGCTTCCCAGATCGCAATATCAAGTACATCCCCCTTGCCGATCACCGAACCGATGGCTCGCCCCTCGCCGAGGCTTTCAGAGAATAAGGTCTGCCGGTTCCCCGCGAGAATGTCGCGCGCCACCGCATCGGTCACGTCGATGACCTTGATTCCAGCGCCAGAAACGCCAGGCTGGCCGGCCGCACGCTCGACGCTGCGGCTTGACGGACCAGCCCCAGGCAGACTTGCGCAGGCGCAAAGCGCCAAAGATAGGCCAGTCGGCGCCAGAAAACGCATCGAAATTTTGGATACTCTTGTCATGGATTTAACCCAATATGAGAACGCGCGACAGGCCGGCGAGGCGAGCCCGGGCCTATGGCGCAAGCCACCATCATGATCAAGGAATGGCGCTTAGATATGTCGCGATCACGCACACTTCGAAGCCGAGCAGGCTGTCCATACTGGACGCGCGCGGTTGGGGACGTTAGGGGCTTGCGCCTGTTCTGGGCCGGAAGCTACGCCCTGTGAAGGTTGGTAATTTATGGACGTCGTCGGCGCAGAAACGGAACAACGCGCGGAAAGTATACAGAGCTACCGCGAAGATTCAACTAAAAATGACAATGCGAAAACATCTTTGATAAATAAAATTAAGAAATTCCGCCCACTTTTTCTGATAACGGTTGTCATACCAACTGTTCTGGCGGTCCTATATTTTGGTATGTTCGCCTCAGATATTTATATATCTGAATCACGATTCATCGTCCGCAGTCCTGATAAGCCTGCGACGAGCGGCCTAGGCGTACTTCTTAAAAGCACTGGCTTCGCCAATGCGGGGGATGAGATTTACGCCGCGCATGACTACGTCCTGTCACGAGACGCGTTGCGAGCGCTGAACCGCAACGGTGCGTTCGTGCGAGCGTATACTGCGCCGTCCGTGTCGATTTTCGATCGTTTTAACGCAGGTGGGTTCGGCGATACGTTCGAGGATCTTTACAAGTACTACGAGAAAAAAGTCACGGTCCAACAAGACAGCACTTCCTCGATCGTCAAGTTGACTGTGCGCGCCTACACGCCCCAGGATGCTCGCCGTTTCAACGAACAGTTGCTGGAAATGGCGGAAGCCACCGTTAACAAGCTTAACGAACGCGGGCGGCAGGATTTAATACACTTCGCCGAGCGCGAGGTTGCCGACGCGAAAGCTAAGTCTCAAACTGCGGCGCTCGCTCTTTCTGCCTATCGTAACGCGGCAGGCGTCATAGATCCCGAGAAGCAGGCGACGGTTCAGATCCAGATGGTTTCCAAGCTGCAGGACGAACTGATCGCTACACGCACGCAATTGCGCGAAATCCGTGCTTACGCACCTCAAAACCCCCAAATTGTGGTGCTCGAGACACGCGCCGCAGGCATCTCGTCCGAGATCAATGAACAGCTTGGTATCGTCACCGGCAACAGCAAATCGTTATCCTCACGCGCGGCCCGCTATCAGCGCCTGTGGTTGGAAAGTCAGTTCTCCGACAAACAATTGGCCAGCGCCATGGCTTCGCTGGAGGACGCCCGTAACGAGGCGCGCCGCAAGCAGGCCTATGTCGAGCGCGTCGTACAACCCAATCTGCCCGATGACGCGCTCGAACCCCTCAGGATACGTGGTATTTTCTCGACGCTCATCCTCGGGCTTGCCGCGTGGGGGATTATTACCATGCTGCTAGCCGGAATGCTGGAGCACCGAGATTAAGGTGATCACGCGATGAACCCTTCGCAGACTCCCTCGCTTCGTCGAAGCGCAGCAATCCAGGGGCGCGTCATACACGCCCTGTTGATGCGTGAAATCCTGACGCGCTACGGTCGGCACAACATCGGCTTTTTGTGGTTATTCCTCGAGCCGATGCTGTTTACCACAGGTGTGACGATCCTGTGGACCGTCAGTAAGGCGGTCCATGGGTCATCGCTGCCGATCGTCGCCTTCGCACTGACCGGCTATTCGAGCGTTCTTCTTTGGCGGAACATGCCCGCCCGTTGCATCGGCGCGATCGAGCCCAACCTAGCGCTAATGTACCATCGTAACGTGCGTGTGATCGACGTCTTCTTGGCGCGGCTTTTGCTGGAGGCAGGCGGCGCGACCATCTCCTTCGTCACGCTGAGCGTCTTCTACATCTATATCGGTTGGCTTGAACCGCCCGCGAACGTCCTTACTGTGGTCGAGGGATGGCTGATGATCGCCTGGTTTGGCGCCAGCCTCGCAATGCTGCTCGGCAGTCTTGCGGAGAAAAGTGAAATCATCGAACGGCTTTGGCATCCGGTCTCCTATATTGCCTTCCCGCTTTCCGGCGCCGCTTTCATGGTCGATGCGCTACCCCCGACCGCGCAGCACTATATCCTCTTTGTGCCGATGGTGAACGGCGTAGAACTGGTCCGAGAAGGATATTTCGGCGACCAGATCCGCGTCCACTACGATTTGCCATATATGATAGCATGTTGCGTCGGCCTGAGCCTTCTCGCACTGGCGCAGGTCGCGGTCATCAACCGCGAGATCACACCAGAATGACGGCCTCGGAATGATTACCGTTGAAAACGTGTATAAGGTCTACCCGACTCGGGCAGGCAACCGCACGGTGCTGAACGACATTTCCTTCACGCTCGCCGGCGGGGAAAAGTTGGGTATCTTAGGTCGCAACGGCGCGGGCAAGTCGACTTTGATCCGGCTTGTCAGCGGAGCTGAGCGCCCGACTTCAGGCGTTGTCACACAATCGATGTCGGTGTCCTGGCCGCTTGCCTTTGGTGGAGCCTTCCAAGGCTCCCTCACCGGGCTCGACAATATCCGCTTCATCAGCCGGATATATCAGCAGGATTATCAACGGAATATTGATTTCGTTGCCGATTTTACCGAACTTGGCATCTATCTTCGAGAGCCTGTCCGTTCCTATTCTCAGGGCATGAGGGCGCGTCTCGCGTTCGCCATCTCCATGATCATTGAATTCGATTGCTACTTGATCGATGAAATCACAGCGGTGGGCGATGCACGCTTTCATGAGCGGTGCGAGGCTGAACTTTTCCAAAAGCGGGGCGACCGCGCCATGCTGATAATTTCTCATGATGTTCATTATGTGCAAAGGCACTGCCAGCGCTTCGCTGTCCTGAACGATGGGAAATTGCTGTTCTATGAAGATTTCGATCAAGCCTATCACGCCCACAGTCACAACTTGCAATTGCATAACTGACTGATGCGACCTAGAAAATGCGCTAAAATGCACGGAGTGTTTCGATGACTAAGACGGCCCTCATTACCGGTGTGACCGGGCAGGATGGCAGCTACCTTTCCGAACTTTTACTCGAAAAGGGCTATCAGGTTCATGGCATGGTTCGGCGGTCGAGTACGGTCAACACTTGGCGCATCGACCATTTGCTCGAAGAAGAGCAGAATGACCGCTTCGCGCTGCATTATGGCGACCTGTCGGACGCCAATTCGCTGCGCCGCCTCGTCGACGTCACTCAACCCGACGAGATCTACAACCTTGCCGCACAAAGCCACGTCCGCGTCAGCTTCGACCAGCCCGAGTATACCTGCGACGCCACCGGCACGGGTGTCCTGCGCCTGCTGGAGGCAATCCGCGCCGCAACCCAGTACACGCCTCGCGCGGTTCGCTTCTATCAGGCCGGCTCGAGCGAGATGTTCGGCTCCGCTAATCCGCCTCAGAACGAGACGACGCGCTTCGAGCCGCGCAGTCCCTATGCATGCGCCAAGGTCTACGCTCATTATCAGACGGTGAACTACCGCGAGAGCTACGGCATGTTCGCCAGCAACGGCATCCTGTTCAACCACGAAAGCCCGCGCCGCGGTGAGGCGTTCGTCACGCGCAAGATCACGTTGGCAGCTGCACGTATCAAGCTCGGCCTTCAAAAGAAGCTGGTGCTTGGCAATCTCGATGCCAAGCGCGATTGGGGCTTTGCTGGTGATTATGTCGAGGCGATGTGGCGCATGCTCCAGCACGACCGCCCAGATGACTTCGTGGTGGCAACCAACAAGGCGATTTCCATCCGTGATTTCCTGGCACTGACATTCGAACACCTCGAACTCGACTGGCAGGATTTCGTCGAAATCGACGAGCGCTTCTATCGTCCGGCCGAAGTCGACTATCTCCTTGGTGATTATAGCAAGACTGAGGCAGCCTTGGGCTGGACCCCTACGCATGACGTCTCGTCGTTGGCCAAAATGATGGTCGAGAGTGACCTGCTGCTTGCCAAGCGCGAGAAGCATCATCGCAATTTCGACGAGCTCGAGGCGCAGATTGTCCAATAAGCCAGGTCTTCTTGTCACCGGAGCGTCCGGCTTCGTCGGGCGTCACGCCATCACCTTGGGCTGCGAGCGGTTCGACATAGTCGCAACCGGTCGCGGACCTAGGCCGGCGTGGTTGCCAGCCAATGTCGCTTGGCGCGCAGTCGATTTGTTAGACCGCGTCTCAGTTTCAAGTTTGCCGAACGATCTTCCTTATGTGTTGCATCTGGCGAGCGAGACAGTCCCCTCCAAATTCTCAAGCTACGATCCGTTACTGGATTCGGTTGAAATGACGCTAAATCTGTGTCGACATTTGCAAGCGGGACGACTGCTGTTCGCCAGTTCCTGCCTCGTATATGCCGCCAGCAGGATGCGGATGACGGAAGCCACGCCGCTCGATCCACGCGGCCACTACGGCTTGGCCAAGATCCTATCAGAGACGATCGTTAGCCGTGCATCGACACCGAGAGGCATCGAAACGGTGATTGCGCGGCCCTTCAATCATATCGGCACTGGGATGCGCCCTGACCTTGTCATCCCATCGATCATACGCCGGGTACGCGACGCTGCAGACCGCGATACTATCGAGATGGCCGGTCTCGATAGCGTCCGTGACTTCCTTGACGTTGATGACATCGTGGACGCGTATTTCGCTTTGCTCGAGCTACCGGAATTGCCACAGCCTACCTTCAATGTCGCGAGCGGTGTGGCAACGAGCATCGGCGATATTGTACGTATGGTTGCCAAAATACTTGATAAGCCGATCGGTGACGTGCACTTCGCGGCAGGCGCCAACTCAGGCGACGATACGATCGCAGTCGTTGGCGATGCCGATCGGCTGCGCAGAACGACGGACTGGGCGCCGCGCATCGGGCTGAAGGAAAGCCTAGGCAAGCTGGTTGCCGATTTTAGCGAGACTTGATCCAAGGCGCTGTTCCCAAATAACCGGCAGGAACCAGCGATTGTTGGCGTGCCGCATGGGCGCACTTGCGCACGACATTAGGAAAGAGAGCCGACATCGTGCCTGCTGATGAAATTGTTTCGGTTCTTGACCTTCTCGCCTTACCGATCCCCGCTTTTGTGGAGGCCTCCTACCAACGGCTGCTCGACCGCAGCCCCGATCCGACCGAGATGCAGGAGCGCAGCGGCGCCTTACGGGCCGGCCTGGGCAGGCTCGCGTTCCTCGCAGATATGAGCAGGTCCGACGAATTCCGCAAGCGGTGCGATGGCCTACAGATCGGCCAGAGCGATGCGGCGTTTCTCGAGGACGTCTATCAACGATACCTCGGCCGGCAGATTGATCCGCAAGGGATGGAGGGGAATCTGCGCTTCCTTGCCCGCGGAAAAAGCCGCAAGCGCGTCGTACGCCAAATCGCACAGTCCCGCGAAGCGCGCACTAAGCGCACGTTCTGGCTTGAGTTGGAAGAGTTGCTGGCAGACGAACGCGCAGAGCGGCACTGGTTCTGGCGCTGGCCTGGACGGCACCGCCGACGCGAACGCCGATGCAACCGTATGATTGAACTGACGTTGCGCAGCACCGCAGCTCACGGGATGCCAACGGGCGAGGCGGGTACGGCTGCTTCGCGCTTGGATGTGCCTTCTGACGCATTCGCCGCCTTAGGAGCCGACGCCCGCCGCATTCTGTCGCGGGCGCGCCAAGTCGCCAGCACGACCGCCAGGAGCGCGTAATGCGTATCGTCATCGACCTCCAGGCTGCCCAAGGCCCTAGTCGCCACCGGGGAATCGGCCGCTATGCCATGGCTCTGACGCGCGGACTCGCCCGACACTGCGGCGGTCACGAGATCTTCGTCGCTCTCAATGGCCTGTTGCCCGATACTATCGCGCCGGTCCGCGCAGCACTGTCCGATCTGGTGGCGGCCGAAAACATCCTTGTGTGGACCGCCCCCGGTCCGGTCGATGCCGGCAACCCTGACAACGATGCCCATCGCAATGCCGCCGAGCATCTGCGCGAGAGCGCTCTTGCGAGTGTATCTCCAGATTTCGTGCTCGCCACTTCGGTGTTCGAAGGGTTCAGCGAGGACATTGTCACCAGCATCGGGCGTTTGAGCACCGCAATTCCTACCGCAGCCGTGCTCTACGACCTTATCCCGCTGATCCATCGGCAGGCTTACCTTTCCAACCCGCTGATCGAGCGGTGGTATGAAAACAAGCTTGCTCATGTTCGCAACGCCGACCTGTTGTTAGCTATCTCAGAATCTTCGCGGCAGGAAGCCCTGACGTGGCTCGGGTCTGATGCCGATGAGGTAGTGACCATATCCACGGCCGCCGACGATCACTTCACCCCGGCCCCGTTGAGCGCCGAAACGCGCGCGCATCTGGCGGGGACATACGGCCTCGACCGCGCATTTGTCATGTACACCGGTGGTATCGACCACCGGAAAAATATCGAAGGTCTGATCACTGCCTTCGCGCGCCTGCCAGCGCATGTCCGCAAGGAGCACCAACTCGCGATCGTCTGCGCCGTGCAAGATCCCGAACGGAAACGGCTGCTCAAGCTCGCGCGTGAGGCGGGGCTTGCCGGAGGTGATGTGATCCTCACCGGCTTCATCCCTGAAGACGATCTGCTGGCGTGTTATCGCGGCTGCAAGCTGTTCGTCTTTCCGTCTTGGCATGAGGGCTTCGGCCTGCCCGCGCTTGAGGCGATGAAATGCGGTCGTGCCGTGATCGTCGCCGATCGGGCAGGGCTCCCCGAGGTGGTCGACCTAGAAAGCGCGCTGTTCGACCCCTTTGATCTCGATGCGATGAGCGCGAAGATCTGCTCGGTCTTGACGGACGACCGGATGCGCGAGGCATTGGAACGTCACGGTCTGCGTCGGGCGCAAGAATTCAGCTGGGACAGGACCGCCCTATGTGCCTGGAATGCTCTGGAAACGGCCCACGCCCGCTTCATTAGCGCCCCGCCGCCGATGGAAAGGACACGACGCCGTCCCCGGCTCGCCTTCGTGTCTCCAGTAACGCCACAAGCCAGTGGCATTAGTGATTACAGCGCCGAACTCCTGCCTGAACTCGCGCGGCACTACCGGATCGATGTCGTCACACCCCAAGGCACGTCGGATAACCCGTGGATCCGCGGCAATTGCGGCATTCTTGACGTTGAGCAATTCCGCCGCCGGGCGGGCGAATATGACCGAATACTGTATCATTTCGGCAATTCGCAGTTCCACGCTCATATGTTCGACCTGTTGCGCGACATACCCGGCGTGGTGGTGCTGCATGACTTCTTCCTGTCCGGCATCATCGCCCATCTCGACAATACCGGCGAAGTGCCCGGCGGCTGGCCCCGGGCACTGGCTGATTCTCATGGCTGGCCGGCAGTGGCGGAGCGCTTCCGGGCTGTCGATCCGGACCAGATCATCTGGAACTATCCCTGCAACCTGCCGGTGTTGCGCGATGCCTTGGGTATCATCGTCCACGCCGATTACTCGAGGCAGCTCGCCCGGGCCTGGTATGGCGCGAATGCAGCGGACGACTGGCGACTCATCCCGCATCTACGCCAGCCCGTTGTCCCCGACCGGGTCCATGCCCGTCAGGAGCTGGGAATCAATCCCGAGGATTTCGTGGTGTGCAGCTTCGGGCACATCGCACAGACGAAACTAAATCACCTCTTGCTTGAAGCATGGCTCGCCAGCCCGCTGGCCCGCGATCCGCGCTGCCGCCTCGTCTTTGTGGGACAAAGCGACGGCAACCGCTATTCCACCAATCTGGAGCGCGGGGCGCGATCGCCCGCAGCAGGCGGCAGAGTAGAGATCACGGGTTGGGCCGACCAGCGCAAGTTCCGTCGTTGGCTGCATGCCGCGGACCTGGCCGTACAGTTGCGCACCCTTTCACGCGGGGAGACTTCCGGCACTGTGCTCGATTGCATGAACGCCGGCGTAGCGACGATCGTCAATGCGCACGGCGCCATGGCCGAACTGCCGCGGGACGCTGTTCTGATGCTGAACGATGCCTTGACCGCTGCCGACCTCTCCGCCGCGCTGGAGGCCTTGTGGATCGACCGAGAGCGCCGGTTCGCCGTGGCTCGTAACGCCGCAGCGCATATCGCACGCGACCATCAACCGCGCCGCTGCGCACTCGCCTATGCGAGTGCGATCGAGCATTACTACTCCCGTGCCTCTACGGGAGAACATGGACTTGTGCGCATCTTACTTGAGGGGCAGCCAGCACTGGCACAAGCAGATTGGGCTGCCTTAAGCGAAGCCGTGGCGCAGAATTTGCCCCCGCAGCCTCGGGCAAAGCGGCTGCTGATCGACGTTTCGTCTTACATGGAGCAGAGCGAAGCTGATCCGCAGAGCATTGCACTGCTGTCTCAACTGCTACTTACGCCGCCAAATGGATGGGTGGTGGAACCTATCCATGCAGATTTGGGGATCAGCCGTTTCCGCCATGCAAGACGCTTCACCTGCCGCTTTCTAGAAATACCAGAAAATTGGTGTACTGACGACGTAGCAGAGCCGGTAGCCGGAGACATCTACATAGATTTGGGAGCGCCACAACCGCAGGACAAAGTTCATACGTCTATGGTGTGGGCATGGCGCCACCGTGGCGTTGGTTTTTATGCTGTCATCCACGATCCTTCGGAGGTGCCCACTCTCAGGGAGGTCGGGGACGAAGATTTGTGGATGAAAGTTATCCTGCAAGCCGACGGCGTCGCTTGTGCTTCACGAACTGCGGCCGAGGCTTTTTCGGCTCGGTTTCAGTGCCACGGCGCGCAGAAGAACGTTTTAGACATCGCTTGGTTCGAACCGGACGCAGGCGGTGATACCCTCATCTTTAAACACCACTTCGCAAAAAAAGTCGTTTCTGCTACATAATTGATCAAATCATAGTATTATACCATACAGATTGGAAGTGACGATGGAAATGAGAACCTTTCATGGATACAAAACACAGTATCAAATTCAGGGGGGCGCTTCGGACACCTATTTCAAATCACTTCCAGATCATGATCTGGGAGGCTTGGTTAATTACCTTTCTCGATTGACGCGATATAAGGCCATAAGAAACTGCTTGGATATCGGGGCAAATATCGGGTTGGCTAGCCTAATTATGGCTGAACTTATTCCGTCAGGAACAATATTGAGTTTCGAGCCAAATCCAAATACCTTTGAGTATCTTCAAGAAAATATCTCAAAGAATCACGGTTGGGCACAGATTTCTCCGCAATTGTTAGCGCTTGGGAATAGTTCTGGAACTATAAAGTTTTTTTGCGATGAAAGCATGTCTCATGCGGCACATATCTCTGTTGATGGTACGGGAGTCGATGTAGAACAAAAAACGATTGACGACTTCCTCGCAGGCGTGAGTGTTGGCAATGTTGATTTTATTAAAATTGATGTAGAAGGATTTGAGCTTCCTGTTTTGCAAGGCGCAAGGAACACTCTATTGCGGCATCGCCCAAGTATTTTGCTGGAATTTAATGAATATGCAATCGTCAACAATGCGAGAATGGATCCAACCGAGTGTCTCAGGCGGATTATAGGCCTATTGGGTATTCTCGCTGTTGTTGATTCTGAAACCGGCGAGGCCACTCCGTTATCTGAAGATCCACAAGAGGCGATCGCTACCTTACGCAGCCGAATGGTGTCTGGCGGCGAGATCTTCGATCTCGTCAACCATATAGCTTAACGATTCTTATGGCTCTTTAATATTTTGGCATGCGTCATGCTGGCCTAATCTCGATCTTATTGACGGCGACGAGTAGACTTTCGGTCACTTCGACGCAGATTTCGTAGTCATCGACTTGGGTGCCCAACTGGACGTCAGTGATCGTGGCGAGGAGGCCGAAATGCTCGTGCTCGTCAAAGTTGATTTCTATCATGCCGTGTTCCGCCCTTGCCTGGGCGGAGCGCATGGCACAACGTACCGTTCCGCTCGCACCCTCCAGCTTGTCGAGCGCGATCGCGATTTCGTAGGTTCCCGCCGGCAGCGTGCGATAGGGGCCATGGGTAAGCGATCCTGCCGCGCCAGTCGAACATATAGCCTGTGCACATGGGGTCCCCACCATGGAATAGAGATCGTATCCCGGATAAAGTGTTACCGCGATTTCTCGCGGCTCGCGGAGTTTGTCGACCGCAACTTTGACGACTTGCGCCGTGTCATGCCACGTGCGTACGCGATATCCCTTGCGGACCGCTTCTGCCATAGCTTGCACGCGTTCAGGTTGATCCACCAGCTTCAGAATTTCGTCTGCCCAAGCGCGCGGGTTCCAGGGGTCGAGATAGGTGACGAGATCACCGCCGACTTCGGGAATGGAACCCTCCCCCGAGGCGATGACCGCCTTGCCGTAAGCCAGCGCTTCGCCGACAGGTAGCCCCCAGCCCTCATAAAGCGAAGGATACACACAGAATTCGGCCTTTTCGTAGAGAAGAGCGAGCTCATCGTCGGTGACATGGTTGAGCTGGACAATCAGGCCTTTTGTCAGGGGATCGAGCTCAATATCCTTGAGCAGGTCGCCGACGCCCCAGCCGGTCATCCCTACGAAGAGCAGTTTGGGAAGCCTCGGCGCATGGCCTTCCTGCGCCAGCAAGTGATAGGCGCGGTAAAGCACTTCGTGGTTCTTACGCCGATCGATGGTGGAGACGAACAGGATGAAAGGCTCAGCCACAGCCTGCGCAACACGTGTGGACACCTCCCCGTACGCGGCATTTCCCATTTCACGGCTTTTAGGCACATTATCACCCAGCGGAATCACCAAGGTTTCTGCCTTGGGCGCACCTATCCGCTGAACTACGTCAAGATAGTCGTCACGAGAACGCTGAGAATTACATAGAATTAGATCAGAACCCCAAGACAGATTGCTAAAATAGTCCTTGAATCGTGACGCAACGTCATCAACACAATATTGTGGTCTGACAACAGGGATGACGTCATGGCAGAACGTCACAATCTGGATACCCTTACTGGTTCTTAGGCGGTGGAACGCATCCGAATAAGGATAATTCCAATCCAAGCCGACCGAAACGATGACGTCGCCAAAGGACATATCTGAGATATTTCCTTGGGGGGGAGCCTGTCCGGATGTCTCTGAAGCAGGTGCAGTCCGCCAAAATTTCTTTTTCCTGCCCAAGACAGGGTCGAAACTCTGACTTCCAGGAAAATCTGCCTTTGGCGTCGATATAGTTGGCAGCGCCGCTAGGCGGGCTGTACGTATCGCCTTCAGGCCATCGAAGGGTCGGAATTCACCATCCGAAAAAATACAAAGACTAAAAGCGTCATCGTAGAGTTCCGCCAGAGCCCGGCACAGTTCCTGCTCAACACGTACGACACCCACGGCAGGCCTGTCCCAATTTGCACTCGTCGTGACATTCATCCAGACCTTGGAGGGATGCCTCACCGATACGGTCTTCACGAAAAAATCTGCCTAATCTCGATCTTATTGACGGCGACGAGTAGACTTTCGGTCACTTCGACGCAGATTTCGTAGTCATCGACTTGGGTGCCCAACCGGACGTCAGTGATCGTGGCGAGGAGGCCGAAATGCTCGTGCTCGTCAAAGTTGATTTCTATCATGCCGTGTTCCGCCCTTGCCTGGGCGGAGCGCATGGCACAACGTACCGTTCCGCTCGCACCCTCCAGCTTGTCGAGCGCGATCGCGATTTCGTAGGTTCCCGCCGGCAGCGTGCGATAGGGGCCATGGGTAAGCGATCCTGCCGCGCCAGTCGAACATATAGCCTGTGCACATGGGGTCCCCACCATGGAATAGAGATCGTATCCCGGATAAAGTGTTACCGCGATTTCTCGCGGCTCGCGGAGTTTGTCGACCGCAACTTTGACGACTTGCGCCGTGTCATGCCACGTGCGTACGCGATATCCCTTGCGGACCGCTTCTGCCATAGCTTGCACGCGTTCAGGTTGATCCACCAGCTTCAGAATTTCGTCTGCCCAAGCGCGCGGGTTCCAGGGGTCGAGATAGGTGACGAGATCACCGCCGACTTCGGGAATGGAACCCTCCCCCGAGGCGATGACCGCCTTGCCGTAAGCCAGCGCTTCGCCGACAGGTAGCCCCCAGCCCTCATAAAGCGAAGGATACACACAGAATTCGGCCTTTTCGTAGAGAAGAGCGAGCTCATCGTCGGTGACATGGTTGAGCTGGACAATCAGGCCTTTTGTCAGGGGATCGAGCTCAATATCCTTGAGCAGGTCGCCGACGCCCCAGCCGGTCATCCCTACGAAGAGCAGTTTGGGAAGCCTCGGCGCATGGCCTTCCTGCGCCAGCAAGTGATAGGCGCGGTAAAGCACTTCGTGGTTCTTACGCCGCTCAATGGTGGAGACGAACAGGATGAACGGCTCAGCCACAGCCTGCGCAACATGTGTGGACACCTCTCCGTACGCGGCATTTCCCGTTTCACGGCTTTTAGGCACATTATCACCCAGCGGAATCACCAAGGTTTCTGCCTTGGGCGCGCCTACTCGCTGAACAAATTCTTGATAGTCTTCACGGGAGCGCTGCGAAATACATAGTATTATCGAGGAAATCCAAGATATATTGGTAAAATAAGTGCTAAATTTCTTGGCAACATGCTCCACGGAATATTGTGGCAATATGATAGGAATAAGATCGTAACAGCACGTCACAATCTTCACACCCATATCATTTTTTAGGGTTTTAAATGTATCCACATAAGGATGGTCCCAATCAAGCCCAACTGAGATAATAATGTCGCCGTAAGATATTTTGGATGACGAACCACCCGATTTGCGCGGTTCTGCGACAGCCGATATCAGGGACTCCCCCACATTCGAACTTCGCCCACGGCGTGCCGTTCCCAGCACCGGATCGAAGCTCGAACTCCGGGGCAGTCGTCGTGATTGATCCGGCCAAAGCAATGGCTGCACTTCTGCCCTCTTGGGCAGACGAGAGGTGCTCTTGTACGGAACAAACTCATCGCCTTCAAATACGCATAGGCCGAAATCTTCCGGTCCATATAGCGCACCGAGCTCTCGATATATCTCTCGTTCAACGCGGACAATGCCGACAACTGGGCGATGCCAGTTCGCACTTGTCGTGACATTCATCCAAATTTTCGGCTTCTTGCGCATAGGCGAAGACATCACGCAGCCATCTCCATGGCATCGATTGTGTCCATCATCTGCGCCAGAGTATTTTCCCAAAGCACCAAACTGCGGTCCTCTCGTTCGCGCAAAGAAATCTGCAGGTTAGGCTGCTGGAAAACTTCGCGCACGGCATTGAGGAAATCTGTGCTTTCCTTAGTTACACAGATGCCGTGGGCATTCGCGAATTGTTCGAACCCACGCATGGCCGTAGGTGTCGCGACGATGTGGTGACCTGACCAGAGCGCTTCTGCGGTCTTGAGATTGGTGCCACCGCCCGAAGTGATCGGCAGCACCATTACATGCGCAGTCGCCAACAAGCCGCGCAGGACGCTTTCCGAGACTTGCCCAGCGTCGATGAACTGCCGCTCCAGGCTTCCGGTCTGACCAAGCCGCGGATCCGTTGCCAGCGAACGTCCCGCGCCGCCCGCGACCACCATGCGAGCTTCCGGTGGGATGCAGCCCGCCCCCTCCCCGAAGATGTCGAAGAAGCCTTCCATGTTTGGCGGATGGGCGCTTGCGCAATAAAGGGCAAACTTCCGACCGTGGGTGATCCGGTTCGCCGCCGCAATGTCCACCATGCTAGCCCTACGATCGATCACACCGTTCGCCGCGAGTACAGGCTCACGGGCCGCATGCCCGCTTGTCCAATCGACATCGTTTTGAGAGACACAGAACGTGCGCTCTGCCCGCGCAATCGCGTGCAGTTCGCATTGTAGTACTTTTTCACGCGATTCGCTCACGTGTCGGTCACCGTAATACCGTTTGAGGATCGCCTCCTTCAAATGGTGTTCGACATTTTGCGAACCGTAAAGCAACTTTGCGCGGCCACGGAACCTTTCGCGATTTAGGCGCTCGGCGAATCGGAATAACCACGGTTGCTCGATCAATATTATGTCAGGAACCATGCCAATTTTATCTGCGAGAGAGGAGAAAAACTTCCGATTCGTCGCAAATATTTCGCTGATTATCCAATCTTCCATTAAACCATAATGTTCGAAAATTTCTGCCATATCAGCCGGATCTGGGCCGGCAACAAAATAAGGAGACGGCGGATAAGTTGGACTTCCTAGTACGCCCGCCGAACAAACCTCATGTCCACGTGCCTGCAACTCAGTAACAATGTTACTAAGACGATGCTGTCCACCATGTGTAGGTTCTTCAAGCGGGTACGTGCTCAGACACAGTATCTTCACATGATTCTCGCAAATAATTATTTTAATTTACTCAAATTTTAGAAATTCTCGAGATTCTATAAATATGATTTTCAAAAGCGCGAAGGTCACGCATCATCTCCTTGGCATGCCACAGCATTAGAATAGAATCTAATACGCGGCCCAACACAGGAATCTTGCGCAATCTTCGCATACGCCGGTAGGGCTTCATCCCGAAGACCCTGACCCCGATCGCACCAGCTTCGGGGGACCGCGATATCGCATCTAGAACTCGGTACCGCGTTTCACCGGAGCGGATCAGCGGCAGATAGGCTGCGAGTCCTGCGGGATCGGGTTCACGACGGAGTAATCTGGCATAAACTTCGATTAGGAAATCTTCATCGTAAAAATCAAAGAAATAGGATGCATGAATACAGTCGGCGTTGATGGCCGGTGTCGCCTCGTGGCCCAGTTCGTGCGGCATCGCTTGGTATTCCTGTCGCGCGTTGGCCGAAGATGGGCGGCCCTACTACGAGCGTGCTGCAAGCGCAAATTTCTCGCACGCAACGCGATCACGTGAGTTACGAGCTCCGCCAACGGCGGAGACGCTGAGAGTCCAACCCGCCTATTCCTCTGCGTGATTTTGAAGGATGACGACGGAGGCGGGTCCGTGACCGAACAAGTATGGAGTCCCGCCACTATTTGCGTGGTAGCGGCGTCCTCCAAGCCGACCGGGGTGGAGGCCTGCCAACGCGAGGTCTCGGGGCCGGCGCGGACACGTCCTCGCCCAGATCGCCGCGTCGCGCAGCCGATCGCGCGACGAGGTTGAGATCGCGTACCTCGACGTTGGTGTGGATGAGGATATGACCCGGGTCTGGCCGGGATCGGAGAGGCGCTGCGCGTCTCATCATCCACCGCACTTCCGCACGCATTCCGCCCACTCGCGCCATCCCGTGCTGCTCACAGGCGCGGACCGCCTCGGCTGTCCCACCCGTCGGTAGCGCCTTGCTGGCGTCGCGCTGCCCTCGCGCTGGCGGTGAACCTCGTTGTTCTCGGTCGTCATAGCGTCCCCCGAGCGCCGCAGGCCAATCGCATGTGGGAATTTTGGAATTCGACCCAAATCGCGCGCTGGATTCCAATAATTGTTCTTCACTCTTTCCACGGATTCCAAACATGCGTGAAACAGCGAAATCCGGGCCATATGCGATCGCTCTGCCGCGCGACGGGAATGCCTCGATCGCCTGGAGCTCGGAGGCGCCGACCAGAATCCGCGTGCCCGGCGCGGGACAGAGCACGCTCTGTCTGGCGTGTGCCGATCATGCCTGCCTCTTCGATTACCAGCACATCGTTTGAAGCGAGCAGTTCGTGGCCCTGCTCCAACTGATACCAGGCTCGCGATCGTTCGCGACGCGATGCCCAAACCACCCTCAAGGTTCTTGGCCGCGATCCCTGACAAAGGGGGCGATGCGCACGGTGTAGCTGGCATCTTCCCATGATGCGCCGCTGATTGTGCCTAATAGGAGCGGCAGCGCGTGACAGTTGCGGGGGGCGGCCTCTCGCACGCTTTGGTCAAGCCAGGATTGATCCGCGATACCGCTCGGTGATGCCCTTTTCTGGTACCCGCGCCCTTTGCGAGTCCTCGTTGCGGTGGTGATTCTCATGTGTTTATCCGCGAAAGCACGAATTTGTGTTCCGACAGCAGCGCGGGTGGTAGGCGCTCGACAGGTACACGGCTCATCTTCGTGCTTTTACGGATCAATCCAGCGTATGGAGTTCGTGCTTTTGCGGATCAATTCAAAGTGGGCGAAGGTGGAATGGCGTCATAGGCGCCACGACGGAGACAGGGCCGATGCCGCAAAATCAATCTGACCTTTTCGCGCTCGATAGTCCGCTCATGAGCGAGGTGCGTGGGGAGCGGTCGTTGATGGCGTTCCCGTTCTTCGCGCTTAGCAAAGGCAAATGGACAAGAACACTTTCGTATAAGACCGACACCGTTTCGATTGAGATCGTTCCTACGGCGAAGGGCGTTGCGACGATATATGACAAAGAAATAGTCCTTTATATCGCCAGCCTACTGGTCGCAAAACTTGAAGCGGGTGAGGAAGTTTCACAAGATTTCTATTTTACGGCGCACGATTTGTTTTGCGTAACTGGTAATAATCCTTCTGCGAGATCTTACGCACGACTGTCGCAAGCACTCGAGAGACTTCAGGGCACACAGATAAAAACAGATATCGAGGCGGGAGGCGAAGGTGAGGAAGGTTATTTCTCGTGGCTTTCTGAAGCCAAACTCTATTACACCAAGAACGGTGAACGCCCAGGAGAGAAGCGTCTGAAGGCGGTCAGGGTTCGTTTATGCGATTGGCTGTTCCGCGCGATCATCCGCGATCGGCAGGTTTTAGATTATGCACCTGCCTATTTCCGGCTCGGGCCAATCGAGCGCCGTCTGTACGAAATTGCTCGCTCGGCCTGCGTCGACGAGCCCTACGAACTGAGCCTCGACGATTTGCGCCTCCAACTCGGCTATCAAAATTCGCTTGCCCACTTTCGGCATGCTTTGAAGGCGATTTTAGAAGCTGATGCGATACCGGACTACAGGGTAACCCTATTCGATGCCCCGCCAAACGGGGCCACGACAGTGCGCAGGCCCGGTAGAAAGACCGGATGCGGACGGGTTTTGATCGAACCAAAAGAAATGAAGCTCATTAGCGCGCCATCGCGCAACTGATTCGGCGAGTCGGTCGCGCCCACCAGCAGTTAATCCGCGAAAGCACGAAGCCGCTCGCCCATTGATCCGCGAAAGCACGAATTCCAAAAGCTTTTATCCGGGATAGCACGAACGAATCTCGGCTTTGATCCGGGATAGCACGAACCGTCAGTGCTTCCGCGCGAGCGAATAATTTTGCAAATTCAAGGAGTCGGCGAATCGCCGGCGAGTTCGAACAAGGAGCGGTCGTGAGCACATAAACGAATGCCCGGCACGAAGGCCGGGCACCCTGAAATTGTTATGTGGCAGCGTCGCCAAACGCTGACAGGTCAATACAACACCCTCCACATAGCCGTTTCTGAGCTTCGGTTCAAGAGAGCGCGCTTCGTGCCACGCATAAGCTTTGCCTGCTGACGGCCCCTCACGTGAGGGGACGAATGATGGAACACACCCTGCGCACTTCGGCAGGATCGATCGTCGAGGCGCTTCGCGCCGAAGGCGTGCCCTATGATGATATCCGCATGGCTCTCGACTTGCAGGAGGTACAGCGCCGCGCCGCCGTGCCGGTGATGCCGCTGCGCGTCATTTGCGGGCTGGAAGCGCCACAGCGGCGCCGGGACGCTTCCGCGTTCGATGCGACCCGCGCGCTGATGGGTACGCCTGCACGGCAGCGCGGCAAAGGCAGCCTGCACATCACCCGTAATCCGGTGTGGGCTGGCAGCGTCCAGACCGGTAGCGAGGATGAGGCCGGCTTCGCCAAGCCTCTTACTAAGCGGATGCGCGCGCGCCTGGTCATCACCGGCAAGCGCGTCCTGAAACTCGGCCGCAAGCTGGCCTGCGAAGCGCGCGCCGGCATTCGCGACCTCACTGAACGCGAACAGAAGCTCGTATGCTTCACCCCGTCGTGCCAACAGATTCTCGTCGAGCTGCTCAACAACGAAGAATATCGCAAGGGCTGGTGTATCCCGGCCTATGAGACGATCGCGCAATGGACCGGCCTTTCCCGTTCCACGATCTACCGCTCGCTGCGCACCCTCGCCGATCTCGGTGTGGTCGAATGGATCAGACGGTTCATCTATGCACGCGACCCTGAAGTCGGCTCCCGCTCGACCCAGACTTCCAACCTCTACCGCTTCACCCTGCCGGCGTGGTTGTCCCGGCTGATCGGCCTCGACCCCCCGCTTCCCGTTGATGAAGCCGAGCGCCAGGATCAGGCGCTTGAAGACCACGCTGCGATGCTCGCCGACACCTCCCGCGCCGATCGACGCAAGTTCATGCCCGATGATCCGACATCACGCGCGGCATTGGTCGTCGCCGCGCATCGCAGCGACCAACGCCTTGGCTTCGCTCTCACTCGCCGAGAGTGTCACGATGGTCTTGATCCTCACCAATTAGATTCATTCTCTAAGATAGGAGACGAAGAATCGGCCTGGACGGCCGATGCTTTCCGCCCTGACGGGCTAACCCTAACCTGAAACAACACCGCCAAACCGCAACCACCACCGATCTTAACACCGGTAGGACCGTCGCCAAGGCGACGGAATGCTCCCTAGTGGGAGCAAGCGGCTTGCTCAGTTCTAAAATGACCGACGTCGTGGCTCAAGATCGTCAAAAGTGCGGTCAAACGTCGCGAGAACGCATGTCGCGACGACAGCAGGATAGGGAGACGAAGGGGTCCTTGCTTGTTAAAGGATCTTTACAAGATAAGACTTCGGGAACATCGGCTATCGGCCCATTTACAAGGTTCACGATGCAGAGGTTGTGGTCACCGCGCGGCCGAAAAACGCACTAATGTCACTACCGCACTCAAAGTCGTGAACCCGGCAAATCCCGAATCTGTCAATGCTCCCCACAACCTTCAGGACTGACAGAGTCCTTCGCCATGTGGGCAATGGTATTCCGGACCAATTTTCCCCTTTCGTTCTTGTATGCAATGATTCAGAATCACCTCATGCCAATCCGCCCTGAACATCGCTGGCTCTACCCGATCGACTGGCCCGAGATCACCGACTTCGTCCGCTTCGTTCGCGCCAAGGGGCGTTGCGAGCGTTGCCGGCGTCCTCATGGTTTCTACGCTGCCCAACTCACCGGTACCGACGGCATTTGGTGGGATCGCGATGCGCGCGCCTGGTGCGATGGCCATGGCCGACCGCTGCGTCGCCAACCGATATTCGTCGCGCTCGAAAGCATTCGTATGACAAAACGACCTGTATATCTCGCGACAGCCCATCTCGATCACGATCCTACCCACAGCGGGCGGCGCTGGCGCAACCTCGCTGCGCTCTGTCCACGCTGTCACATGATGCACGACGCTGCCGAGCATCGGCGGCGGCGTTGGTGGAACGCCTTTCGGCGTCGCGCCATCGGCGATCTCTTCAAAGGCCACTATCCCGTCTGACGGGGTGCAAAGATATGGCAGCGAACAAGACTGACGCGGGCGATGCTGACGGTCTGCAGCATCTCCCCGACGGTCTTCTTTCGGGAAGTACGTGTCAGAGGCTAATGGCGGGGGTGCTGATTGCTGCTCCCAGTAAGTTATAGCCGGCCCCCGAGCATATCTGTAGCTTGATGAGAAAATTAGGACTGATCGTGCCTCGCAGTCAGGCCGGCGTGTTAAGACATACCGCCAGCCGACTACTCGATGGCGAGGAGGCGCTGATTCGCAGCATACTTTCAATCCTGGAAACCTCGCTACCGCTTGAGACGCCGCGTCCAATACGGGACCTAGCCCGGGCAGGCCGAGCGGTCGATCAAGTAAGTAGGCCTTCAATAGCATTCAGCAGTTCGGACGGTGATGCGTCGGCTTTGGGAGGGACCTTGATTGTCACCCCCCCCCCCCTGGCCTTCGTATAGCGCAGGATGACCTTACCACTCCTCCCGGTAATTTCCTTCTCTGGCCCGCCTTTGGCTGCTGGCGCAACTGTTGCTTTGACGAGCCGCTTTGCGACCTCAGGTCCGCTGATCTTTGCCGCAGTCTTGGTACGCTCATCTCTGATGCGCTCCGCTTCGTCGCGCATCTTGTCGAGCGCCTTTGCGTCGCTGGTCAGCGGTTTGATATCTCGTGCGACGCGGACCGTGATGTCGTGCGTGTCCGAAAACGCAGCAACCAACTCCTCGGGCAAACGGGCGACGTCCAGCATACGGCTAAGCCACGACTTCGAAAGGTTCAGATGCTCGGCCATTTGCGACTGCGAGCCGTCGTAGAATTCTGCAAGTGCGGTCGTGTATTCCTTCGCACGCTCCCAGTCCGAGATGTCCTTGCGGGAGCGGTTCTCGACATCGGAAACCCTGAACGCTTCCTCATCGGTCACGTTCTGGATTGTGACGAGATATTCGAATTCGGGGTGGTGATGGTCGCGGAGCCATTGAACGGTCCACCATCTGCGCACACCTGCGATAATCTCGAAATCGAACTCCGGATCATTCTTTAGTCGCCGCACGATCGCCGGAATTCGCTGCTTCTTGGCAGAAAGGAATGAGTCGATCAGGTCACTGCAGGTCTCCTTCGAGAGATGATCGAGATCGCGATTGTGCATGCGCCAAGGGCGGCACTTGGCCGGATCGACCCACTCAGTTCTGTCAGCAACGGACTTGCCCGTGGCAATTCTCGCCAGTGTCTGGCTACGACTCGCCATGATCCCGTCTGCAGGTGTCGCTTTGTCGAGTTTCTCTTCATCGTCGAGACCTGCGGTGAACATTGAGCCGAAGCCCTTGTTTCCTATGCTCATCGGCCCATTCCTTTTTCACATTTTACGGTCGTACGCCCCGACCGGAAGCCTGAGTTGCCACGTGGCAACTCTCTCGTTTTCACCATCTTTTGATGGAGCAATTCCGGTCGCCGGCTTTGCATAAAAATATCAACCAAATATTTGTTTTAAAACAACTTATTGTAAAGTTGCCACGTGGCAACTCGCCTCAGATGCCCTGCCCTGCCCTGCTAGCCCAAGTACGCAAAACATCCTGTTCGATGTCGCGGCAAACCTCGGTCAGATGCTTCATGCAGCGGTTGTAGACCTCGTGGGATGTGACAGGCTTTTCGAGTTCAAACACCGTCTTCAATCGCGAGCTTGCATTGTCAATTTCGGCGCTTGTCACCATCACGGACCGGGTCATGGACCCGCCAAAAACCTGTCTCATCATCGATAGGACCTCGCGGTGCATCGATTTACTCTCATCGACACGGCTACCGACCAACCTGATGAAATTATAGGCCGGGCGGCCGCGACCTGCGATCGTTTCAAGCTGCTTCATCGTCGTTCGGGTCATGTCGATGAAGGATACGGTCGATGCGAAGTCGACGAGGCTTGGCGGCACCGGGATCACCATGCAATTGGCGGCCTGGAGTACGGCCATAGATACCATGCCCAAGGCAGGCGGCGGATCCATGATGACGATGTCATAGTCGTCCACGACCGTATCGATCGCCTCTGCAATGAGGTCGATGATCTCCATATTCTGGTTCTTCGCCATGTAGCCGGCGATTTCGTACTCGAGATTGTAGAGCCTCAGATTGGAGGGAATCAGATCTAAGTTGTGGAAATGCGTCTTGCGGATGATCTTTCGTACGCCGGACAATTCAGGATTATGGAAATGCCCGTACAGGGTGTCTTCCTCCTCGAGATCGACGTCGGGCCGATATCCGAACATCATCGTCGAGGACGCTTGGCTGTCGCAATCAATGAACAGCACACGGTATCCATGAATCGCGAAATGCTGCGCCAGATGCAATGCGATTGTAGATTTGCCGACGCCGCCTTTGAAGTTGCAGACTGAGATGATCGCTGGCGTGTCAGTCGGTTCCCGCCAAGGCCGCGTCCCGAACACCTCTCGCATGTGGTCGAGCTCTTTGAGCGTGTATTGGACCCGGTGACCCGATCCAGTTCGATCTCGCTCGGGGAGGCGACCATCGCGTTCTGCCTCGCGCACCGCTGAAGCTGTCCGTCCAACCAATGTCGCTGCCTTCGAAATAGGGAAGGTGGGACCCCGCTTCTGGCCAGTGTCCGGATCCAGCGCACTGTCACGAATGCGCTTAAGGATGGTCAGAGACTTCCTGTGTAGGACGTCGAGTCCGCCTTCGAGCAGGTCATCGGGTTGAGCTAAAGAGAGATTTGTGGCCATCGGCGTCCGCTTTTGTGGGTTTGATGACCCGCAATAGCTCTTTTGGCAGTTTCGAGCAACAAAATGGCCTTAAGCCTTACAATCAGACCGATGATCTCCTAGCCATGAGCGCGGCGTCCGAGGAATCCGTCGGTAAAGATCGGTTCAGACACAAGAAAGGGGTGCCCGAGCGTGTAAGCAGGAGGTGGAATTGCGGATCTGCGCCGAACTGCACTGCCGACTTGATAAGTATTTTTATGGGAAAACGAAAGATTTGCGCGTCGGGGTTCCTATCGACCGCGTATCAGGCCTCCGCAAAACTGAGACTTTCCGTACGGCGTTATTTACGACACATTATGATGGGTATGTCTTCGGCCTCGATCTTCATCCGTGCTGCCAGCCTTCTAGGCATCGTCACGTGCTCCGCGCGACCGGGGGCGGGCACGTCGCTCACGTTTTATCGAACCGTCCGGCGAACTCGCGATCGGCGTAGTAACGCAGTTTGGTGGCGATGATCGGACGTCGCCCAGCTAGGAACAGGAGCTGGCGATCCGGGCTGAGCGTGCGGACCTCGTCGGGAGTGAGGAGTGCGCGGCCAGTATGGTGTTGCGAGAACGACAGGCCGGTTTCCTCGGCGTCGATGGCGCGGCTCACCGTCTCGAACACGACGGTTTCCTGGCCGAGCAGATCGGAGACGAGCTGCGCGCTTTGGTGATCGTTGACGCCGAAGATCTGGAGGACGCCGGCGTTAGACAGGAAGGTGCCGGCGCGCTGGCCGTAGAGGGCGCGAAGCTGATGGATGTCCTGCAAGATCGGCCAGAGCTGGATGCCGTAACCGGCCATGAGGCCCATCGCGCGCTCGACGGGTTCGAGATGGCCAAGGGCTGCAAACTCGTCGAGCAGGAACAGGACAGGTGAGGGGGCCTTGCCCGGCGCCCGCGCCAGCTCGGTCAAGGCCTGTGCGACCATCAGGCGCAGCCAGCGCGCATAGGTGTCGAGCCGATCGGGCGGCAGAACGAGGAAGATGCTGGCGGGCGCGGCCTTGATATCCGCGAACGTAAAATCCGACCGGCCAAGCGTCGTGGTCATGCGCGGGGAATCGAGGAAGTGGGTGTGGCGCTGCGCGGACGAGAGGACGCCAGCCGCTTCGCGATCGGACTTGCCGAGGTGCCGGTTGGCGGCGCGGGCGACAAGGCCGCCTTGCGCCTGCATGGCGGTCAGCAGCGCCGTGAACGGGGCAGGGGCGAGTGTCAGCCGGTCGCGAAGCGTGGCGAGCGTGCGCGTCGCCGGTGGCTCGGTCTGGACGATGTGAAGGAGGAGTCCGGCGATCAGCGCCTTGGCTTCCTCGTTCCAGTGCGCCTCGGACATTTCGTTATGCGCATCATGGACCAGCGCGTCGGCGAGCGTCATGCAGTCGTCGGCATGGTCGAGGCCGTGCGGATAGATGCGGTCGAGCGGGTTATAGCCAGCGGTTGGAAGGCCGGTGATGCCGAACGGATCGAGGATATGGACCGGGCCGAAGCGGGCTCGCTGGCGAGCGGCGATACGGGCGTTCTCGCCCTTGGGATCGATGCACACCAGGCCGGAGGGATAGTCGAGCAGATTGGGGATGATGGTGCCAACGCCCTTGCCGCTGCGCGTCGGTGCGATCGTGAGCAGATGGGCTGGACCGGCATAGCGCATCAGGCGGCCGGTCTTCGTATTACGACCAATGAGCAGCCCGTCGCCGCGATCGAGGCCGCGGGTTTCATCGCGGGTGGCGAAGCGGGCGGAGCCGTGGGTGTCGCCGCCCGATCCCTCATAGCCGAAGCGCATCACCATTGGCCGGACCAGCGCCCGGAAGACCAGGGCGAAGGGGATGAGCATGGTGACGAGTTCGACAGCGCTGCCGAGCAACGATCCATCAGGGATTTTCGCGATATGCAAAAGCCAGGCGCCGCCACCTGTCACAACCAGCGCAGCGAGCAGGAACAGGACGATCACGCCGATCAGATGATGGAGTACCCGCAACGGGCTTAGCAGGACCACATGGATCGCGGCGAGCGGATCGCGCGCCACCCAGATCAGCATGTTGCGAAAGGCACGTCCAGTCAGTCTGATCCACGTCATGTCAGGCCTCCTTCAGCGTCTCGTCAGCCTCGGTGTCAAAGGCGCGTTTGCCACGCCGTTTCCAGAGTGTTCGCACGGTGTCCCCATCGTCGCCGCGTGCCCGCGCCGCGAGTTCGAGCATGGCGCCGTAAAGGGTGGCGCGATCGTCATCGGTAAGATCGACCAGCCCGGCTTTCCGGACGAGGCCGCCCAGCTCGATGAGGTGACGGGTGCGCGTTCTTCGCTCCACGACCCATCCTCTCGTATCGCTACGCCGCTGCCCGGCCTCAGCCCTGCGCGTCGCCTGCGCCAGCTTCGCGTGTGCCGATGCCGTCGTTCGAAGCGCTGCGCCCAGTCTTGCGCCCGCGTCGCTGAAAGAAGGCAGCGCCATCGGAGCGCCACGCCTCCTGGTTTTCGGTAACCTGCGCTTGGGCGATGACGTGAAGCAGGCCACCAGCGAGCAGATCGGGATCGAGCGTGTCGGCACCGATCGCCATCACCAGTTCGCCGAGCTGCTGGACCTTCTTCGCCTTCAATGCCCTGGCCTTGTCACCGAGCGCTTTCAGCTCGGCATCGTAATCCCGCACCTTACGCATGGACAATCGCTCCGACAGTGAGAATGACGACGACAGGAAGCAGCGCGGCGAACAAGATGATGGCGATCATCCACCACCCCGCGTGGCGGTGCGCCATGTTAATGGTCCAGCCGAGTGCGGGATTCCGCTTGGGCACCCACAGGCGCGGATCAGCCTTGGCGAAGTAGCAGCCAAGCGGACCTTCGGACCAATGGGCGGGATCGCGCCAGAGTGCATCCAGTCGCGGGCTATCCTGTGCCGTCATCACGTTGCTTCCTCCGCACGCCGATGAAGCAGGATTGTAGCACGGTGAGCCGCGAGGAAAACCGGCGCGATCGGAAAATGCGACCAAGTCAATCATGCGAACGATAGAGAGTTTGAGTGCGCGCTTATACGTCGTTGCCGACATGCGCTCAGGAGGCGTAAGTTTGGTCTCGTCATGGCGATCTACCATTTCTCGGCCAAGGTGATCAGCCGCGCGAGCGGATCGAGCGCGGTAGCGTCGGCCGCCTATCGCGCCGCGGAACGGCTGCACGATGACCGGTTAGGGCGCGACCACGACTTCTCGAACAAGGCGGGTGTCATCCATTCGGAAGTGCTGTTGCCGAAAGGCGCGCCGGGGTATCTGGCGGATCGCGCAACCTTGTGGAACGCGGTCGAGGCGGGCGAGAAGCGCAAGGATGCGCAACTGGCGCGCGAGGTGGAGTTCTCGATCCCCCGCGAGATGAGCCGCGAACAGGGGGTCAGTCTCGCGCGCGATTTCGTGAAGGCGCAGTTCGTCAATCGCGGGATGATTGCAGATCTCAATGTGCATTGGGACCATGCCGAGGACGGCAGTGCCAAGCCGCACGCGCATGTCATGTTGTCGATGCGAGAGGTGCGCTCCGATGGGTTCGGCGCCAAGGTGCGCGGCTGGAATGCGACGCAGCTTTTGCAGGTGTGGCGCGAGGCGTGGGGTACCCATGTCAATGAACGCCTGTCCGCGCTCGATATCGATGCGCGGATCGATCACCGCACGCTGGAAGCGCAGGGTATCGCGCTGGAGCCGCAGCACAAGATCGGGCCGGCCGGGATGCGGCGCCTGGCGCGTGGCGAGGATGCCGAGCGCGCCGATGACCATGTGCGGATCGCGCGCGAGAATGGCGCGAAGATCATCGCCGAGCCGACGGTCGCGCTCGACGCGATCACGCGGATGCAGGCGACGTTCACGACCCGCGATCTGGCGGTGTTCGCGCACCGCCATTCCGACGGCAAGGATCAGTTCGATCAGGTGATGGGTGCGGTGCGCGCGTCGCCCGAACTGGTGGCGTTGGGAAAGGACGGGAAGGGGCAGGAGCGGTTCACGTCACGCGAGATGATCGCGGTCGAGCAGCGACTTGAGCGGGCGGCCGATGGGCTCGCCGGCACCAATCGTCATTTCGTTGCCGCCCCTCACGTCTATCGCGCACTTGAGGCGGCGGAGGGCAGGGGGCTTGTCCTGTCGGACGAGCAGCGCCAGGCGCTGGGACGGATCACCGATCGCGATGGGCTGGCATCGGTCGTCGGCTATGCCGGCAGCGGCAAGTCGGCGATGCTGGGAGTGGCGCGCGAGGCTTGGGAGGACGCCGGCTACCAGGTGCGCGGCGCGGCGCTGTCCGGGATTGCGGCGGAGAGTCTGGAAGGCGGGTCCGGCATCCGCTCCCGCACCATCGCCAGCCTCGAATATGCATGGGCCAAGGATCGCGAACAGCTGTCGCCGCGTGACATTTTGGTCGTGGACGAAGCCGGCATGATCGGCACGCGGCAGATGGAGCGGCTGCTGTTGGCTGCGGACCAGGCCGGCGCCAAGGTGGTGCTGGTCGGCGATCCCGAACAGCTGCAGGCGATCGAGGCCGGTGCTGCCTTCCGTTCGATCAGCGAGCGCCACGGGGCGGCCGAGATCACCGAGATCAGGCGGCAGCGGGAAGACTGGCAGCGCGAGGCGACGCGGGCGCTCGCCACGGGGCGGACGCCCGAGGCGATTGGCGCCTATCGCGAGCATGGCATGGTGCATGGCGCCGAGACGCGCGACCAGGCGCGGACCGCGCTGGTCGAGGGCTGGGACCGGCAGCGCCAGGCCGAACCGACCAAGAGTCGGATCATCCTCACCCATACAAATGCGGAGGTCCTCGCGCTGAATGGCGAGGCGCGCGAGCGGCTGCGCGCGACCGGCGACCTTGGCGACGACGTGGCGGTGAAGGTCGACCGCGGCGAGCGCCAGTTCGCCTCTGGCGACCGGATCATGTTCCTGCGCAACGAGCGCGAGCTGGGGGTGAAGAACGGCACGCTCGGTACGGTCGAGCGGGTATCGGCCGACCGGATGGGTGTGCGGCTCGATGACGGGCGCCAGGTCGGATTCGACGTGAAAGATTATGCCGCGGTCGATCATGGTTATGCTGCCACCATTCACAAATCGCAGGGCGTGACGGTCGACCGGACGCACGTGCTGGCGACGCCGGGAATGGACCGGCATGCGGCGTACGTCGCGCTGTCGCGGCACCGGGACGGGGTACAGCTTCATTTCGGACGCGACGATTTCGCGGCCGACGCAAAGCTGGCGGCTGTGCTGTCGCGCGACCGGGCTAAAGACATGGCGGCCGACTATGCGTCGGAGCCCGACGAGGCCGCTCGTGCTTTCGCGGACAGACGCGAGATCCGGTCGCCCGAACGGGTGGGCGAGATCGTGGGGACGGTCGAGACGAAGGCCAGAAGCATGTTCGCCGGATTCCGGCCCAGGGCACCGACGCCGGAAGCGCACGAAGATGTGCCCGAAAGCAGGAACCGCTTGTCCCAGGCGCAGGCGATCCAACGCTATGCGCGGGCCGCGGTCGATACCCTGTGCATGAAGGAGAAGGGGCTGCCGGTGCTCCCGCACCAGCGCACTGCGCTTGCGCGGGCCGGCGAGGCGCTGGACGAAATGCGGTATCAAGGCGCGCAGCACCTGGCCGCCGCGATCGAGCGCAACCCGCAGCTCGCACGCGACGCCGCGGCAGGCGATCTTCGCGGCGCGCTCGAGGCGATGGCCGTGGAGGGCCGGGTCAGCATGGACCCGCAGCTGCGTGCGGCACGGTTCATGGAACGCTGGCGGGCTTTGGAGACCGGTGACGGGCCGGGCAGCAGCCGGAGCACGGTCGCAAGGGCAGAGATGATCGAGGGGCTGCGGCATGATCCGCCCTTGCGCGCCGAGCTGGAACGCAGCGTGCCCGAGCTGGGACTGGACCCTAACCGGCAGCAGATGGTCGAGCAGCTGCGGCAACGTCAGATCGAGATGGATCGCGCACGCGATCGTGGGTTCAGCCGGTGACGATGAGCAAAAAAGGCCGCCCTGAGGGACGGCCGGAAGTTTTAGGAGAGGATGCCTGAAAGGCATGTCGTTGTGCATCGCAGCATAAACGATTGCAAGTGCGAAGGGAACACGGGCGAATGATGGAAAATAACGACGGAGACGAGGCGGCACGGGCGTTCGATGATCTTCGCGCCGAAGTGACGCTATTGCGTCGGGCTATCGAGCGATTGACGGTCGAGCGCGCCGGCGACACCAACGCCCCGGACTATTCCGAAACGCTGGGCGTCATCGCCAACAACATCACCGCGACCGCGCAGCGCGTCGATGCGCTGATGGGAAGTCCGGCGCTGGCGCTCACGCCCGAACAACTGAACCGCCAGATTGTCGAAGTCGGTACCGCAGGGCGGAGCGAGGATCGCCGAACCATCGCCGCTGCCCGGCAGGTGATCGAGGACGTCGCAACGAAGCTCGGTCGTCAGCTGGAATCGCATGTCATGGCAGAGGATCAGCGGCGCCGGCTGTGGCAGGTCGGGCTCGCGGGTCTGGCGGCAGGCATGGTGCTGTGGGCGATCCTCGCCGGCGGACTCGCGCGTGCTTTGCCGGCAAGCTGGCTGCTGCCGGAGCGGATGGCGGCGCGATCGTTGCGCATGCCGATGTGGGAAGGCGGGCAGCGCCTGATGCGGGCTGGAAATGCACCGGCATTCGCTGGCGTGCTGGCGGGCAACCGGCTTGTGGTCGCCAACCGCGAGATTCTGGAGGCGTGCCGCAAGCAGGCGGCCAAGACCGAGAAAGCGGTACGCTGTACGATCGAGATAGGGACGGGAGCACACGATGAGCGGTGACGCCGATATGACGCGCGAGACGCTGGAGGTCCTGATCGGGCGGATGCTCGATGCCGAAACGCGGACGACGCCACCTCCGGTCTGCGAGGAAGGGGACTGGCTCTACGGCAGCGCCGGGTTCACCGATCCCGACGAGCATGGTTGGATGGCGCCGCTCCCTTCCGCGCATGTCTGGGTGCCGCGAGCGCTGGTGTTCTGGCGTATGGCAATGCGCACGGCGGCGGCGGTGAGCGAGGAGCAGCGGCGCGATCCGCGCCATTCGCTGGCGCGCTGGCCGGCGATCGAGGCGGCGATCGACCGGCTGATGGAAGCGGAAGCATGAGCTATGAAGCCGGAGACGAGGCACCCGTGCCGCCCGAGGCGCTGGTTCGGGTGCAGCGGATCTCCGATCCGAAGGCGTTTAAACGTCATCTGCTCCGGACGTTCGAGCAAGGGCAGCCGCGTTACGCCTATGCCGACGAACTCGATGCCGACCCGTGGAAGCTCTGGCCGGAAATGGTGGCGGACTTCGTGGAGGCCTGGCAGCCGATCGATATCGAGGGCAGGGGGCGATCGGTCATCGCCTTGGCGCTGACCTTCTCCATGCCGGCAGGGACCGATCCCACCGTCAACGAGGCGGCGGTGCTTTCCACGGCACGCAAGGCGTTTGCCGGGCACGATCAGGTGTGGGTGGCGGGCGAGCACGAAGGCCCGTTCGTCAAGCTGCTGGTCCAGTACTGGAATGATGAGGGCCGAGCGCTGTCGTCAGGTCCGGCCGACCTTCGCCGATACCGGGAAGCCTATGCCCGCGAGTTGGGTGCCCGTGGCGTACTGGCCCAAGCGACCACTCGCGGCAGTCGGGAGTTGGGGTTCGGTGAAGCCCGGAACGCCTACAAGGCACGTGAGCGATCAATCGATAACTGATCGTTCTTGCCCCCAGCGATGGTCAGTGACCTTTATATTGTCGCGCAGAGTAGGTTCTGGCATGTTCAGCCATACTTGATCCCTTCGATCCCGACAGCTTCAAGGTCGCATCCGCGATCAGATCGGCGTTCGATCGTGAGCGCGCGCCACTGGTGGCCGCTGAAATGACGAGCGCGAACGGCACGGCAATTTATGACGCGCTGAAGGCTACCGCGCCGTTTCCCACCAAGCCCCGCCGCCTGCTCCGGCACCATAACGACTGCGCCTAGCGCAGATAAGCCAAAGGCCGCCCTTGCGGGCGGCCTTGGTTAAGTGTTTGGTCCCAGCGTTTGCTGGTGCGGATCTGAAGTAAAACGTTCTGGCTCATTTTGCCACGCCTTGCAGATCGCTTCGTAAGGAGTGAGGCCTCTGAGAGTCTTGAGCCTGCGGCCAAAGTTGTAGGCGGCGACGAAGTCGCCGAGGTGTTGCCGGAGTTGGTCGTGGCTGTCGTAGTGATACCGTTTGACGGTCGCTTCCTTGATCGTCCGATTCATCCGTTCCACCTGACCGTTGGTCCAGGGATGCCTCACTCTGGTCAGGCGATGCTCGATGCCATTCTCGTCGCAGACGCGATCGAAGATGTGATGAAAGGCATGTTTGTGGTGGGCATGATTGGTAAACTGGATGCCGTTATCGGTCAGCACGGTGTGTATCTGGTAGGGAACGGCTGCGACGAGATTGCGGAGGAACTGAGCAGCTATCATCTTGCCGGCCTGATCATGGAGTTCGACAAAGGCGAACTTGCTGGTCCGGTCGATCGCGACAAACAAACGTAGCTTGCCCTCGGCGGTCTGGACCTCAGCGATGTCGATGTGGAAGTAGCCGATAGGATAGTTCTTGAACTTGCGCTTCGGTGTTTTGTCGCCGGTCACGTCAGGTAGCCGGCTGATGCCGTGGCGCTGGAGACAGCGGTGCAGTGACGAGCGCGTCAGGTGTGGGATCGTCGCCTGCAGCGCGTAAAGACAGTCATCCAGCGGCAGCAGCGTGTGTCGGCGGAAGGCAACGATAACCGCCTCATCCTCAGTGCTCAGCACCGTGGAATGAGGATCCTTTGGACCGGTTGGTAAATCCTTGACCGCTGTACGCT